>Ga0116154_10000149_pt1 | contig 107076 bp, 139 predicted proteins | sample AD_UKC030_MetaG_FD_89898 | JGI IMG/M metagenome (GOLD analysis project Ga0116154, IMG submission 89898) | Active sludge microbial communities of municipal wastewater-treating anaerobic digesters from USA - AD_UKC030_MetaG | ecosystem: Engineered > Bioreactor > Anaerobic > Digestate | place... | reverse complement strand
TATTGAGGAGGGCCTTGTCGAGCAGAGCTAGACTCCACTCGTCGAACGTTCCCGCCAGATGGATGCAGGTGTTGTGCTTGATATGGTCCGGCACGAGGTCGAAGACAGCCTGCAGGGTCTTCTTGGGCCCGATGAGCGTGCCCGGAGTCTGCGCCGCGGCCGAGCCGTCCCACGCGTCATTGCCTGACGTCCCGTCAGCGTAGACGTGAAGGACTCCCGTCGTCTGCGTGACGAAACCAGTAGGGGTCCCACTATAGGAGCAGGAGATGCTGGCGCAGAGCACCAGCAGAACGATCGCCAGTCGAATCATGATGACCTCCAGTGATGCTCTACGCGGGTGGCTACTAGACGAAGTACCAGTCGGCCCCGTCTCCGCAGATGGTTACAGACTGCCCGTAGACCATGAGGTAGGTTGCCGCTCCCTCGACGAGCCCCCCGGCCGAGGCGATCGTCACGTGACCGCCGACCGCATTCGTGCACTTGACACGAAACTCCTTGCCGGCGCGCCCGACGGCAGTTGGCAACGTCGCGGTGAGATCGCCGGTCGTCGCGTCCGCAAAGATCTGATAGTCCCCATCAGCGATCGGGGAGCTCGCGATGATGGAACGAGTCTGCATCGGTGCCTCCTTGCCGCTCAGCGCGACGGAGTAGTTCAAGAGCTCGGTCACCGCCAGCGTGCCGTCGGCGACCACCCCGTCGGTGATGCAGGCGAGACGCGAGGCCACCGCCAGAAGAAGAGGGCGTCGCTCTCCCACGGCAATGGGCACGCTGCCGCCCGCGAAGTAGGTGGCCGCACCGCCACCACCAGCCGGCGTCACCACGAAGCAGCACGGCGTCGAGGTCGTGAGCTCGTAGAGACCCGCCGGGAGGTCCGCGGCGAGCTCGTGGCTCGCCCCCTGCGCAAGCAGGTAGACCGTGGTCCCGATCCCGAAGGCGGTCGGAGCGACCACCCCCTCGAGCACGCGAACATCCACCGGCTGACGATAGGGCATAGACGGTTCGAGCATGAGCTCCTCCTCAGACGCCGGCTGTCGGCCGGAGCGTCCGCCAGAATCGGTACCACGCCGCCTCGAGACGCACGCCGACGCGCGCCCACCGCGGCAGAAAGACGAGGTCGACCCGCGAGAGCCCGCGGGGCTTGCCGAGCTTGCGCCACAGGCCCACCGAGAGGTCCGCCGCGGCCCGCCACTTCCAGCCCTCCGGCAGCCGCTGCGCGCCGGCGAAGACCTTCCAGCGCCCCTCGGGCTGTGCGCCGCGCAGCGGCCCTCGGTAGGCGCCCCAAGGGCCGCTGTCGCGCACCTCAGCGAGCGCAACACGCCCTCCCGCAGCGATGACCAGGACCTTGCGGCCGCAGCCGTGACGCCACCAGTCGCGCCGCGCGATGTGCACCTGCGACTCAGTGAATGGCGCATCCCTGCAAGAGAGCTTGCCTCGGTTCCACCCGTCCCCGGGCGCGTAGACGGACAGGCGCCCAGAGTCGTGCTGCAGGTCGGAGACCGAAATGTGCAGCAAGATCAGCAGTATGTGCCCAAGGAGGTCCATGCAGCAATCACCAGTACTTTCAGCACTTTACAACAGCATGCCCGTCCCCCGCAAGAAACTACGGGAGCCGGGCCTCCGGGGAGGATTAGAAGGTGACGACCCAGTCGCGGTCGTTGGGGGAACCGACGACGGCAGCTTCGGGCGCGGCGCGCAGCGTCCCGTCCGACCAGATCCACACCTCGAACTCGAGTGTCGCCAAGCACTCCCACGGCTGCCGCACAATAGGAGGCGTGCCCAGTTCGTAGACCGCGGCCTTGCCGTACTCGGACTCGTAGCGCTTCTGCTGCCCGCGCCGCTGCAGCATCGATACCTCGTGCGCCGTGCGCACGAGAGGGCGGTACGTCATCTGCGCCATGGGCGGCAGCCTACTTGACCCAAGGACGCAGCTGCGCGATGGCCGCGTCCAGCACCTCGTCGGGAGACAAGCCATCGGTGTCGAGCGAGAGCACCTGACGCCCGAGCACCTGTTCCTGATGCTCGAGCAGCCACGCCCAGTTGCCCGAGCCGAGCGCGACCTCCCGATAGTCGCGGCAGGCGTCCTCGACGGTTGAGCGGCGCTCGAAGACTTCCGAGCCTTTGTTCGGGTCGCGCTTCGCTAGTCGTCCCATGCAGGTCTGCGGAGAGGCGAGCAGGATGAGCGTCAGTGCCGGCCGACGCAGCTTGCGGTTGAGGAGGGTCGCGATGGTCGCGCTCTCACCAAGGACCTGCCGCTGGTAGATCGCCGTCGAGAGCAGATAGCGCGAGGACAGGCAGTAGGGCATGACCTCGGCGGGCGGGAAGTAGGCGAGCCGGTCGGCGAGGAAGAGGTAGCCGAGGGCCTCGAGCTCGTCCTGCACGGGGCCGCGCAGGATCTCTCGGATGAGCTTGCCGATGCGCTCCTGGGAGGGATCTGTGGTGGTTCTCCAGGTGCGTCCGGTCTCGGTCGTGAGCACCGTTGACAACATCTCGATGAGCGTGTCCTTGCCGACTCCGTCCGGTCCCTCCACCGCGATCAGCTGTGCTTGCTTGGCTACCATCAGCGAGCTCACGGGCACCCTCTCCCTGCAGCGTCTAGGCGCTGCTTCAGCTGCTGAGCTCGCTCGGCGAGCGAGGCATCGATTCCTGGTGCTGGCACATCCACCACAAGGACGACCTCGGCCTTGAGGGGATCCAGCACACAGACCAGATTGCCAGCCGACGCCGCTGAGGTCAACTTGGCCGCGAGCTGGATGGCCCAAGCGGAGGCTTTGGTCTTGTTGGCCCCCCGCAGAGCCAGTTGCACTTGCTTGAGCTCCGCCATGGTCGTCTCGTCAAAGACGTAGGTCTCGCGAGAGCTCTTGACCCGGGATCGAGCGGTCCGACGAGGCGATCTAGAAGTTGCCATTGGTCCTCCAACTTGCTCTTTTCGACCGCCGCGATTGCTAGCTTAGTTGGCGAAACAACTGGAGTCAAGCAGTTGATGCGGTAAAGATCCGCATCGGATCCGCATTTTTTCTGCTTGACGAAAAGAGAGGTCCCCGCTACTGTCTTAGGCGATGGTTATCCAAAAAAATGACGGCTCGGTGACGCGGGGGCGGCCTGTGCGTCGGGATGAGGAAGAGGAGCCGGGGCGGGACTACGTGGCGCGGATGGAGCTGGCGGGTCCGCGACAGAGAGAGTCCTGGGTGTCGTTTCGCGGGCGGGTGGCTGCCGTGGTGGAGTCTCGGCGGCTGTGGATCCACACCTACTGCAGTTTGCGCGGCAACTTCAGGCTGTCGTGTGAGCAACTCGGTGTCGATCGCCGTAATGGATACGTGGCGCTTCAGCGGGTGGGCCTGTCGACAGAAGTGCTGCAGAGCTACTATCAGGACTTTCTGCGCGCCGAGGCTATCGGCGGCAACCCCAAGGATGCGGAGGGATAGCGGCGGGTGTGAGAGCAGGCGGCTCTCGATACGGAAGCGGGGCGGATCCATGTCAAAGTCTCGGCAAGTGCTCGACGAGTTCGTGCGCGAGGGTTCTCTCAGCGAGCTTTCCAGCGATCTGATCAACGTCATCGCTGACGCCAAGCTCAATCCCAAGACACAGTACTGCGTCTTCACCGACGACCCCACGGAGCGTAAGGAGCTGCGGCAGCATCTCTACGCGCTCATCCCCACGGTCATGCCCTACGACATCCGGGTCATCGGAGAGGAGCACATCGACGACGTCGAGTGCACGGCGATCTTCCTCGCCAACCTCTCGGTGATCATGATCGGGCCAGAGCCCGAGACGTTCGTGAAGAACGGGATGAAGTTCGTTAGATCTCCCTTTCCACAAGCTCCCGGCGAAGCCTCGTAACTAGCCAAGATCCAACACGCTAGATGCAGCAACGCTGCTCGGATCCCGACCGAGCGGCTTTAGGGAGCCTCGAACCGAAATGCGCCCGCAACCCCACAAGGAGCCAGCTAGCGTCATGACCAAGTCCATGCTCGCGCCGACCAACCTCGTGTCTGTCGTCCCTCTCGAGCTCACGTTCGCGATCCGCTTGGAGCTCGAGAGGAGCCTCGAGTCCCTCGAGCGGCAGTACCTCACCGATCAGATCCGTGCCGCTATCGCCAGCGCCGTCGACGGGGTCATCGCCCGCGCCGGCCGACCGGTCGACGGCGTCACGTCGATCTCCCCCATCATCGACTACGGGATCTCGAGGTAGCCCATGGCTTCAGTGTTCAACTTCGAGCCGAAGCGCGTCGTGTTCAAGGGCTCCTGCTACGCCGTCTACGACGTCTCGGACCTGCTCCCGCGGCACCCCAACTTCCCCCATGGCTTCGGCGGCATCGACCCGAACAAGGGGCAGCCCTACCTGACGGTTCCCTATCGCATCAACCCCCGGCGCAACATCACCCACCTCGTGCTGCACCAGACAGGAGGCGGCTATCGCGACGCCTGGACCGCGCTCCTCGAGGAGGCGCGCTTCTTCGTCCGCGATCCCTCCTGGAAAGAGAACGCAGCCGGGCAGTGGAAGTGGACCGGCGAGGGCCGCGGGTGGCCCGGGTTCGCCTACACCTTCTGGGTCCCCTTCAAGCCCATCGTCTGGCGCGACGACGAGGGAGTCGAGCGCTATCTCATCTTCCAGACCCAGCCGCTCTCCATGATCAGCTTCCACACCGGAGGCGTGCTCAACGCGTCCGGCGTGGGCATGGCCCTGCAGGGCTACTTCCTGGCCGAGAAGGACGGCATCACCGTGCCCAGAAAGGGCACCGATGGCTCGCCGTCCCAAGCTCAGCTCACTTCGGTCGCCGCGTTCGTGGCTGGGTACGCGCAGCCGGAGTTGAAGGTGAAGGTGCTGACGGGGCACTGGGAGCACGGCAAGCCGTCGTGCCCGGGAGATGCGGCGAAGGCGCTGGTGATCAAGCTGCGCGATGATCTGAGGATGAAGTAGCTATGGGGCCGACCATCACTCCGTGCAAGATGGACGAGCTCGAGGGCGTACTGCGGAGGACGCTGGAGCAGGATAGCTCGTTCAAGCACGTAGTCATCGAGGGAGACTGCTTGGTGCTGCTGCGGTGCGTGCCGCAGATGATGCGGCTCGTGGTTACCGACCCGGCGTACGAGTCGCTGGAAAGACATCGCGCTAAGGGCACGACGACCAGGCTGAAGGACAGCGACGCGTCGAGCAACGTGTGGTTCCCTATCTTCCAGAACGTGAACTACTGGAGCCTCTTCGGGCTGCTGTATCACACGCTGCTCGACAACAGCCACTGCTACGTGTTCTGTGATAGAGAGACGGAGCACGTCATACTGTCCGGTCGCGACCCGTTCCATCCGCCAGCTGATGCAATCCTCGTCGAGTGCGAGAAGACCTACTACGGAGGCGTGGGGAGAACCCCGGTGCGGGGGACGCTGGACTACCCCGCACGCTTCCGTGTTTGGCCTACGCTCGCATGGCTCAAGACGATCGCCGGGGAGCATCTGCTCGTCACGGACCCCGACTACGACGAGAGCATCGACAGCAAGATCACCACTGGCATGGGCTACCACTGGAGGAGGTGCGAGGAGAGCGTCCTCTTTCTCGAGAAGGGCGCCCGAGGGCTCAACAACCGATCTTGGCGCTCGGTGCTCTGCGGGTCACGGGCGAAGAAGACGGACTACCCAACGCAGAAGCCGCTCGCTGTGTTGAACAAGCTCATCCGCAACAGCACGCACCCGGACGACGTGGTGCTCGACTGCTTCGCGGGTTCGGGCGTGACAGGACAGGCGGCGCACCTCGCGAAGCGACGCTCGGTGCTAATCGATATCGACGTGACCGACCTTCTCAGGCGGGGTTTGGTGCCCCTCGACCAGACCCTCGTGCTGCGTACGGAGTGGTGAAATGACGGCAGACAGCAAGCAGCTAGGTAGCAAGCCGGTGGTGCTCTGCGACATCGACGGTGTCGTCGCGAACCTCGTCGACGAGGCCCTGATGTGGCTCTACTACAGGTACAAACTGACGATGCCGAGCTCGGCCGTCATCGGCTACGACATCGCCTACGCGGCAACGCTCTACATGTCCAGCCCTGACGTCCGCAACTGGCGCATGCAGGCGGGCGCACTCCCCACGGATGAGCGACTCGCCGAGGAACTCAACCGGTACTGCTTCCTCAACCCGGCGTTCTACATCGGGGCCCGCCCGTACATGCAGGTGCTGGCCGCGCTGCAGCAGCTGGCCTCCGAGGGGCACACGATCTGCTTCCTCACGGGACGCCCTGGCTGCGTGAGGAACGCAACGCAGCTGTGGTTGCAGCAGTACGGGCTGACGACGGACGTCGCTTGCGTGCCGGGCAAGAACCTGAAGACCGCCTACATCGAGGACTTCGTCGACGTGCGCAAGGGACAGCCGGTCGTCTTCGTCGAGGACGATCACAAGGCGCTGCTCGATGCTCTGCAGAAGTTCAGCGCCTACCAGAACTTCTCCACGCTGCTGATGACCCGCCCGTGGAACGCCCTCGCCCGCAAGGCCAACTTCGCCCCGAGCGCCCCGGTGGACCTCGCCGAGCGCATCGTCTCGACCAACGAAGCTCTGCTGGCGACCCACGTGCGGGCGCTGCTTGAGGCACGCTGATGGGCCGCCTGAAGCTGCCGAGCAAGCCGGAGAGCACGTACCAGCACTTCATCGAGCTCGCGGTACGCAAGTGCGAGATCGGCGGACGGATGCGCATCGTCTGCAACGTGTGCGGCCGCGACATCACGACCCGCTTCCGGAGGTTCATCCACCGGTGGGTCTTCAACTGCCCCATCTGATTCGAGGAGGCACCCATGGACGCGAACGAGCAAGAGAAGATGGTCAACGTCATCGCCCGGGCCGCCCACGCCGCGTGGTACGCCTTCGCTGTGCTGGGCCTCGGCGAGCCGGGCGAGGACTGGCACCACAGCCCGCAGTGGCAGAAGGACTCGGTCACGACCGGGGTGAGGATGCTCCTGCACCGGGTGGAGCAGATGCCGGCTGAGCTTGTGGGCGAGCTCAAGGAAGGCAAGCTCTCCGAGCACGTGATGGCTCGCCTGTGCAGTGAGTCGCACGACGAGTGGATGGCCTACAAGGCCTCCCAGGGGTGGACCTTCGGCCCCGAGAAGGACCCCGAGAAGAAGACCCACCCCGACATGGTCGACTACGGAGAGCTGCCCGCCTCGCAGCGAATGAAGGACGACGTCTTCGTGCGCACGGTGCTCACGATGTGGACGTTCTTCGTCTAGCAAGAAAGGACCGACGATGGCAACCAAGAAGAAGACCCCGACCAAGGCCAAGACCGGAGCTGCCAGCCACCTGACGGGCGCGCAGCGGCAGAAGCTGCTCGCCGCGGTCGCCAAGCGCGTCCAGACCGGCAAGCCGACCCAGCGCGACCTCGCGGCGAACTTCGGCGTCTCGCTGACGACCATCTGCTACCACGAGCGCAAGCTCAAGGAGCACGGCGCGCGCCCCATCGCGCCCGCCGAGGCAGCCCCGGACTGCTCCGACGGGCCCGCGATGCTCGTGCCCCCGACCGTCGAGAGCGCTCCTCCCTCGGTGCTGATGGGCCCGGGGTTTCGCGCCTGGCTCAACGACGGCACCGAGAAAGGCTACTTCAAGCTGCTCAAGGACAACCTGCCGTTCTTCGCCTCGGCGGCCAAGCTCCTGGAGTACCTCAAGTGATCGCCGTCTGCGCCGGGAGTCGCTCCCTCGTGATGCCGGACCTGCTCATCGCCGAGGCGCACGGCTCGCGCCTCGCGCAGTTCGGGTGGCGCGTTCGCACCGGTGGCGCTCCCGGCGCAGACCAGGCCTTCGCTCTCGGGGTCTCCATCGTGAACCCCGCGCTCCTCGAGCTCTTCCTGCCGTGGGCCTCCTTCGAGGAACGCGCCCACACGCCGCAGACCACCTTCTGGACCGCTGCCGCCGCGGCGAGGCCGGAGCACGTGGCATTGGCCCAGGAGGCTCATACTGGGTGGTTCACGTTCGGCCACGCCGCGCAGCTTCTGCTCACGCGAAACGCGATGATGGTGCTCGGCTTCAACGAGCCGGCCGACCACCTCTTCGCCTGGCCCGACCGCGACAAGCCCGGCCTGGGCGGCACGGGGCACATCCTTCGCTGCGCTGAAATCGCCGGGGTCCCCTCAACGCTCATGGGAGACAGCTGATGATGCGAGTCTACGAGGAGTTCACGGACTACCGCGGCGCCCCTACCGCTGAGTCTGCGAGGGACAACGACCGACTCGTCACCGACTTCCAGCAGGCTCGGGCAGCCTTCTGGTCTCGCGCCCTCGAGCGCAAGGCCGCCCTGCGCTGGGTAGAGAGCCACCTCGAGACGCGCGATGCGATCGGCCCCCTCACGGTCGAAGAGGTCCTACGCCTCGACACCTCGGGGCGCCTGCGCGAGCGGCTCATCGGGGAGCTCCGCCGCGCGCCGAAGTCGAGCCAGCTCCACCTCGCCGCGCGCGAGCTTGCCCCCCTCATCGCTGAGATGCACCGCCGGCGCGACCGCTTCGCCGAGGCGAACATCCGCCTCGCGGTCTCGCTCGCGCTCAAGCTGCGCAACAAGTACGCTTCTCACCTGTCGGGCTCGGACCTCGCGCAGGAGTGCATGATCGGGCTGCTGCGTGCGCTCGAGACCTTCGACCCGCGGCGCGGCTTTCGCTTCGCGACCTACTGCACCTGGTGGCTCAGGCACTGCGCGACCCGGGCCATCCAGGACTTCGGTCGCACCATCCGCGTCCCGGTGCACCGCTTCGACCAGGCGACGCGGATGGCAGCCGTCTCCTCGAAGCTACAGACGCGCCTCGGCCGCCACCCGAGCCGCGAGGAGCTCGCCATGGCGCTCGGCATCACGATGCCCGAGCTAGAACATCTGCTCGAGGTGCAGTACGCGAAAGAGATTCCCCTCGATGCGCCCATCTGCGGCGACGACGACGCCTCGGTCTGGGCAGACTTCCTCGAAGCTCCGGTGCACGAGCCCGTCGAGGACATCACGCTCGACCGCCAGTCGGCGCGCCTGCTCGAGGTGATCGCGGAGCTGCACCCTCCCGTCGCAGACATCATCTGCCGTCGCTACGGGCTTGCTGGTCGGCAGCCCGAGACGCTCAAGGAGATCGGTGACACGCTCGGGGTGACCCGCGAGCGCATCCGGCAGATCGAGGTCAAGGCGATCGAGTACCTCCGCTCGCGCCTGACCGGAGGCAAGCCCGTCCGGCCACCGCTGTCGACCTCGCTCTCGAATCCGATCCGCAAGATCGATCGCGCCTTCGCGCGGCGTGAGCGCCGAGCGGCCCGCGCCGCGAGCGCTACAGGCGCCACCGCAGCAGGATAGGAGCCTCTCATGGGATGCTACCCGGTCCTCGTCCACCCGAAGCGCGCGAAGCCGAGCCGCGAGCAGCTCTTCTCGCAGCTCACGCACGAGCCCCGTGGCATGCGTCTCGTCGACATCGCCAGGCAGCTCCACCGACCAGCCCGCGCCGTTCACGAAGCGCTGACCGAGCTCCTCGCCGAAGGCGCCGTCCGCCTCGTTGGCGGCAAGTACCAGATCGCGCCGAAGGAGAAATGAACGTGTGGAGGCGCTGTCCTGACGTTGAGTCGTACGGCTACGACGACGGCGACGGCGGCTGACGATGACCACAACCGCATGAGAGGAGGCTGACAATGACTCAAGTCGGTGAGACCGTAATCGTGGTGCTCCAGCGCTCCAACGTGGTCGTCGGAGTGGTCGCCGAGCTCGGCCACGAGGTGACGCTGCGCCCGGCTGCCGTGGTGCGGCGCTGGGGAACGACGCGAGGGCTGGGTCAGCTGGCAGCCCACGGACCGACCGCCGATACCGTGCTCGACCCGTGCGACGAGACCAGATACCACGTGCTGACGGACGTGCTCACGATGCCGTGCCGACCGGAGGCGTGGGCGGGAAGGATCGGTGAGCCGTGACCCCGCGTCGCCGCAAAAGCCTGCGGGCCCGTCGGAGGAGGCAGCGAGAGTCGAGGCGGCTCTGGTCGTACTGGGAGTGGATCCGCGCGGCAGGTGAGGTGTGGATGTGACCGGCGTGACCGATCGCTGCCCGCTGCTCGACTGCGATCACTGGGATGACACAACGGCGCAGGTGGCAGCCGACTGGCTCGAGGAGCGCGGCTACAGAGTCTGGTGGCAGTCTCTGGCCGTGCGTCGGGCGCCATGCCCTGATGCGGAGTCGTATTTCTACGCCGACGGCTACGGCTACGGCGACGCCGACGGCGACGGCTGCGGCTACGGCTACGGCTACGGCGACGGCTACGGCTACGGCGACGCCGACGGCTACGGCTACGGCGACGCCGACGGCGACGGCTGCGGCTACGGCTACGGCTACGGCTACGGCAACGGCTACGGCAACGGCTACGGCGAAGGAGGAGGATGATGGCATGACCACCGACACCGAGATCCTGGACCTGCTCGAGGAGCAGCTGCGCGACAGCGACGCCGGCCGCTACGTGTTGGCGAGGTTCGGTCAGCGCAGGTTGGACCGCATCGACCCGATCAGCCCGGAGGAGGCCGGAGTGGGCGAGCGCGACCTGACGCCGCCGAGGTCGTGTGCCTACTGCCGGTGGTTCGACGGCGGGTGCACGCGGCGATCGCCGATGGCTGCGACCAGCTACCGCGTAGCGCAGTGCTGGGAGAGTTATGTCGAGATCGTCGACGAGTCGAGCAAATCCCTCCGCGCAGTTCTGCGTCGGCTCGTCTGCGCTGCGACTACGGAGCCGAGGTGGACGGTGTGCCCGCAGGAGATGGCGGACGCGCTCTACGCAGCACAGCGCCTGCTATCAGAGGAGGATGATGCCTGACTACAGCAAAGGAGTCGACTGTCGGTGCCCGTCGTGCAGACCGCTGACCGGAGGAGTGACGATGAGACCTGGACGCGAGGAGCAGTTGCTATAGAACCTCAGCGAGAATCCGGAGCGCACCTCAAGCGCCTACGTGCGCGGCCACGCCGAGGGCCTGGAGAAGGGTCGCGCGGAGGAGCTGGCGAAGTGGGCGGAGTGTCTGGAGAGGCTGCGGTCGCGGATGTCCCGTGACCTGAACTTCAACGAGGACTATGTCCGCAAGGCACTCGCTTGCTGCGCCCTGCTCCCTCCGCCAGGCGACGCCGAGGTGCGCAAGTTCGCCGAGGACTGGCTAGAAATGCGGGACGAGATCAGGGAGTTGGAAGATGCCGCCTACCAGCGCGGCCTGGCCGAGGGGCGTGAGCAGGGGCGTGCGCAGGGGAGCGCGGAGGAGCGGGCGCTGGTAGTCGCCGCGATCAGGCGCTACCAGACGGTGCGCCTCGACGTGTGCGGAGACGGGCGGTGCCAGGTGTGGCTCGTGTCTCTGCGCGGTGCGGAGTCGCCGACGATGGAGTCGGTCGAGGCAGCGATAGTCAAGATCATGGAGGTGCGAGATGAGTGACAACAGCGATCGCATCCACCGCCATGCTCGCTGGATCCTGGAGGCGGCGAGCCACAGTGGCGCGATCGGCCACAGGACCTGGTGGACCGGCAGCCAGACGCCGTTCGGCTGCACGGTCGAGAGAGGACGAGTCAGCTGGGACGACGGAGCCTACAACGCGATCTGCGGTCTGCTCCACCGCCGGATCCTCGCCGAGGCCGAGAGCGAGGCCGTCGAGCGCTACGCTCGTGCGCTGGGGCAAACCAACGCGCTCTGGACGAGGCGGCTGGAGGAGTCCGCCGACTCACACGTCCGGCTGCTGGAGGTGCAGGCGGAGCTGAGGGCTCGGATCGCCGAGCTGGAGGCCGCTGCGGAGTCAGCGCGGGCCGGCGAGAGCGCGGCGCTGGAGGAGGTCGACGCGCTCCTCACCGAGGTGGTGGACCTGGAGGAGGAGGCGGAGAGCGCACGAGCCGGGGGGTCGGCGGCGCTGGAGGCGTTTGCGAGTGTCGTCGACTGGCCTGCGTACCGTGCTGCAGAGGAACTGATCGCGCGCCTCGAGGTGGCGCTGGCCGGCGAGTCCGCCGCCCTGCTGCTCCTCGCTGCGGCGCGTGATGGCGAGGCCTACCATGCCGAGAACCACGCGGCCGCCGAGGAGGAGGTCGGGCGCCTCGAGGATGCCACCGCTGGGCTGGCGGCTGAGGCCGAGTGTGCCAGGGCCGGCGAGAGCGCGGCGCTGGAGGATCTCGCCTGTCTGGAGGCGCGCCACCGCCGGTACTTCGACGAGATCGGCCGCCTGCTGGAGGGGAGACGACTGCTCCGGCCGACCGGCGAGCCGGCGCGTCCCGACTGCGAAGAGATCGTCGACCTGGTGGCACGAGCAGTGGCCGAACGCGACGAGCACGAGCGGCGCGTTGAGGCGGTGCAGGCGCGCAGAGACGGGCTGTCCAGCGCCGCTGCAGCCTGCACCGATGCGTGCGAGCAGTCGCTGTCGGATCGAGCGTCGGCGCTAGATGAGGCCGTCGCGCTGCTCGAGGGCGAGTAGGACAACTGCCGAGATGATCTTCCGCGCTGACCACGGATTTTCAGATGGACAACTTCAAAAATAGCATGTACCATCTCAGGCTGGGCCTGGGGGGGAATGTGGGGGGAGGGGGGCCGGACCTCCCATGAGCCGCCCGATCGCCCTCCTCCTCTCCATCTGGCTCGGCTGGGGCGCACTTCAGCTCCTCCTCGGTGCGCTCCGCCGAAGGCCGCTCTTCCCCATCCTCTGCCTCCTTCCGCTCGCGCCCTTCGAGATCGGCGAGCTTGCTCTGCGTCTCGTCTCGGCGCTCCTCTACGCTCTCGCCGGCGCCTCCGTCTGGCTCGCCGGCTGCTGCAAGGCGGTCTACGACGCGGTCGTCCGCCCCCCGGAGGCACCATGACTCCGACCGTAGGCCGCCCGAAGGCTGCGTCCTCTGCGTCCTCTGCGCCCTCTGCGTCCGCCTCCTCTCCGTCCGCTCGAGCGGAGCGCGAGGTAGTGACCGCCGCGGCGCTCGGCCAGGTGCTCGGCGGGAGCCCGGTCGACAGCGAAGCGGACATCGTCTACGTGGGCATCCTCGAGGGGCTTGTCTACCGGTGGCTCCTCGAGCACGGGCCGGCGACGGTGCCCGAGCTGCTCATCGCGCTGCGCACGCGGCACCTGTACGGGATGAAGCCGCTGCGCAAGATGAGCGGCGGGCCCCGGCTCTACCACGCGCTCGATGTGCTCATCTGGCGGGGGCTCGTCGTCTGCGAGCGCGCGGGCGGGACGCGCGTTCCTGCGGCCCACCGGGCGCTGCGCTGCGCGTCGCAGGTCCGCCCGACCACGATGCGGGGGCTCATCACGATGCCACCGAAGGCCGCAGCTCGCCCCCGACCCCGCCCCCGCTCCGGCTCTGTCTCCGTCTCTGCTTCAGCATCCTGCGCGCAGCTGACGCAGCTTTGTCCCATCTGCGGAGCGGCTAGCGCCCCGACGCCCGACGGGCTCTGCTCGGACGCCTGTGCTCTGCGGCTGGCTGGAGGACCTCGATGACCCACACGCTGCCCGCGATCGAGACGGACGAGTACGGGTTCCTGACGAACCCCGCCATCTGGACGGAGGCTGTTGCCGACGAGCTCGCCCGCAGGCAGGGCATCCTCTTTCTGACGCCTCTGCACGAGCGCATCATCGCCTGCTACCGAGCTTACCACCGCGCGCACGGCATCCCGCCCTGGGCGGGGCACATCTGCGAGAGCTGCCGGGTGACCATCCGCGAGTTCTACGCTCTCTTCCCGAAGGGGCCGCTCAAGGGCGCGGCGGTGATCGCTGGCTTGCCGCGCCCGCCGGGCTGCCCGGGAGCATTCTGATGGCGCTGCTTCTCTTCTCCCTCGCCGCCGGCGCCTTGCTTGCCCTCTCGGTTGGCTACTCGCTGCTTGTCGTCTATCGGCTCTGGCAGCTCTTCAAGCACTACCCGCCCGAGGACCTCGTCACCTACCGAGAGGTGCGTAGGGACCTCCTCGGCGTATCGCTCGGATTACCATTCTGGGGCGCCTTCTCGTGGCTGCTCATCGTGCTCATGGCGATCAAGGTCGGCTTCAGGAAGACCGTTGCGGTCAACCTCGAGCTGGCCCGGTGGCGGCCGCAGGCCGACCGAAGGCCGCCCCTGCTGATCTACCAAGGACCCTATCGATGATCGCATCGCATCGGTACGACAAGGAGAGACCATGACGCCACGACATCAGAGCTTCCGTCTGACCGCCGCGGAGCGAGCGGCGATCGACCTCGAGGTCACCCGCAGGGTGGGCTCGGGGATCTCGACCCTGAGCGGGCTCGTCTGCTGGGCCGAGTTCCCGGCAAGCATCGACTGGGACGTGAACATCGCAGCCGACCGGCTCGTCGTTCGCGGCCGGCGCCAGCGGCGGGCGATCGACCAGTCGCTGCAGCGCCTGCGCCGGGCAGGCGAGCTGCGCTTCGTCGGGGGCCTGTGGGAGCGCGTGCCGATTGAGCCACTGAAGGCGAAGGCCGCAGCTCGCCCGAAGGCCGCCCGCCCGAGCTCCCGCGCCCGCGCCCGGTCCACGTAGCGGCCAGCCAGTCATAGCAATATTTATAGTTGACTTCTGCTGATTGGGAAATCACAACATCAGAGATGCTACCAGCGAGTGCGGCAAGAGGGACGGCAGCGGGCTATTGGACGCAGCCTCCCGTCATCTACTACGCGCGGGTCCTCGCGGACTCGACCGGCTGGCGGATGTGTCCTGTCTGCGCAACCGGCCACGAGCGCCGGCGGGTGGCGCGTGTCTGCCTGCGAGCTCGCGAGCTGGCGCGCCGCGCTGGCGGCGGAGAGGCAAAAGCCAGTCGGCGGCTCGCAGACGTCTGGGCCGAAGACCGAGCCACCGAAGGTGGCAATCCGCGCCTCGCCCTATGGCGTCGCCACTCGATGCGCATAGATGTGCTGGCTCGCAAGCAGGCGAGGGGAGCGAAGATAGCCTGTGGGGCGCCCGCGGTGGGAGCCCTTCGGGCGATGCTTCGCCTGCGGCCGCGGGGCCGCGGGCGCAGGAGGCGTGAGATGAGACCCTACTACCGCAGGGGCAAGGCATGAGCGCGCGGCCGAAGGCGGTGCCCTTTGCCGTCCATGGCGACCCTCGAGGAGGTGGGGGAGCTCTGTCTGCCGGCGCTCCCACTGGGGCGCCTACAACGCCGGCTCGCCCGGGTGGTGGCCGCGGGTCGCCGCCATCTGGATCCGGCTGCGGGCCTGGCGCCCGCGCGAGAGATCCGGACGAAGACCGAGTGTCGCCCGGTCGAGGTGCGCTCCGAGAAGAACTTCGCGCGCAAGGTCGAGGAGACGCTCCGGGTGGACACCTGGGAGGTCGTGGAGACGCGCGCGCTGACGCCCGGAGAGCTCCAGGGCGAGCTGCACATGATCGACGGCAGGGCGCAGGAAGGCTGATCGATGACCCCGATCTGCACCGACTGCGCGCCGCAGCCGAAGGCGACCCGAAGGACGAAGGCCGCCGCCTCTCGACCGAAGGCGAGGGCCTGCCGCAGCTTGGGGGCTCCGGTCCGCCTTCGGCCGAGGCCCGACGCCTTCGGGCGAAGCACGATCCTGCGCGAGCGCCTGTGGGAGCGGACGGGAGGAGATGGTGGCGCCTGGCGGCGGACCGGGCTGACGACGCGGATGCTGGCCTGCGGGGTCTCGGCTCTCACGCACGGGGTGGCCGTCGAGCTGATGGCTCGGATGCCCGGAGTGGGGGGCGCTGGATGCGGGAGCGCCAGCTTGAGCGCGAGCTCGAGTCGATGGCCATCTCCTGCGGGGTGCGGCCGGCGGCCGCTTGGAGCGCCCGAAGGCGGCATGGCGCCCGAAGGCCGCCTTTGCTTCATCGATCACCATGCGCTCGAGGAGCTGCTGCGGGAGCGGCGCCCGGCGTTCGGGCCGCACGCATGAGCGTCGCGCGCGAGACGCGCGCGCGCGCGCGCGAGAAGGAGGATTGACAGATGAGCGGGAGCACGAGCACGGATAGTCGGGCGGCCGCCAGCGGCGGTCGGCCGAGGGGGAGGCCGCCGAAGGGGGCTGGAGATGAGCTGGGGCCGAGCATCGACTACGAGGAGAAGATGCGTGCGTTGGGACCGCGGCCGAACGAGCAGGTCTACACGTTCGAGTTGCGGATGGCGGCGCTGGCGAGGGCGAGGCAGCTATGGATCTGGGCGTGGAGGGAGGCGGGGGGCAAGCGGAGCGCCGCCTCGAGGTTGCTCGGGCTGAGCCCGAACTCGGCCGCCTACTACATGACCGAGGCCGGTCTTACCTCGGACGTGCTGCGCAGGCTCGTCGGATGAGGCAGGTGATCTTTTGGGGAGGGGACCGGTGGAAGGTCCGGTGGGAGCAAGAGCCCACGCAGCGCCCACGCTTCAGGCGCTACCGCAAGACCAACTAATTTTCCCACACGCGAACTTGGGGTGGTGCTGTAAAAAGCGGGTGGGCACCTCGCTCTCCGACCGCCCCCCGGGGGGTAGGATATTTCACCACCCCCCTACACATCCACCCACAGCTCACTGTACCGGGGCCAGGCGCAGGGGATCCTCGCACCGCTGCGCACACTGTAGGCGGATCCCTGGCGAGCGGCCCAGGGATCCCTGGCCCGAGTCCAGGCAAGTCCACCCCCCGCCCGGCGCCCACCAGTGAGGCATAGCAAAAATTGCATAGCTTGGGAAAACTTGCGGTGTGGATAAACTCAGCATCCACCGGCGATATCTAACGTGATTTCCCAAGTTGACAATTTTCGCTATGACTCAGACGTCATAGTTCAATTCTGAGTCGGGCAGAATCATTGGGAAAATGGGTTGGTCTCAGGCATGCAATGGCGAGGGTCGAAGTTTTTGTTTCCCGCTGCCGGATGGCGCGGGCCAGCGACCGAAACCGCGCGGGAGCGACTGCTATGCGTCTGCACATTGTCCGCCTGTCTGCCGTCGATTTCGCACACCTCGACGCGGTAACGGTCGCGCCCCCCGCGTACGTCACCGTACTGGCGCCCGAGTCCGCTCCGTGGGCCGACGACAGGGAGACGGCCGTGCGAGGGAGCACGGAGTCCGAGCAGGAGCTTTTCCTGCTCCACGCTATCGACTGGTACACATCGCACACTGACACCCAGTGTGCGCATAACCGCGCCGAGTAGGCGCACAGGAGAACATCCATGTCGCACAAGGCCCACAAGAACGCCGCCCCGACCGTCGCCGTCGCAGCTCTCATCGCCGCGCTGCGCACCATGGCCGGAGTGGGCAAGGACGGAGAGAGCACGGTCGACGCCGCGCTGGCGAAGACTGCCGCGCGGCTCGGCGCGGCGCTCGTGGCGGAGGAGAACGCGGACCTGGTCGCGGCCGCGGACTCCCTCGCGCTCTCCAAGGCGCGCCGCGCGCTGAGGGTGGCCAAGGCCACGGCCCGCGAGCGGGCGGAGGCGGCGGTGCAGGCCAAGCTGGCGGCCGCTGACGCGTTGGCGCAGCTGACGGAGTCCGACAAGCTGCGGCTGCGCGCTGGCGCGGACGCGGTCAAGGCGCCCAAGGCGCCCAAGGCGCCGGCGAAGCAGACCCCGACGGAGCAGGAGACCGCGCAGGCGGCGCAGGTGCAGTAGGCTAGCATGACCCTCCGCTCCACCTACCTCTCGCCCCTGGCCGCTGACTCTGGCGGCGCCGCGTGCTCGGACCACGCCCGGGGCACCATGGACAAGCAAGAGATCTCTAGTGCAGCGCTTGCGGACTCGCGCCGAGTCCAGCTGGCGAGGCTCGAGGGTGAGCGAGACGCGGCCCGGTACCTGGTAGCAGCGTACCGCGCTGTCGTCGCGTCGCTCCCCTGTTCTCCCGAGGCCCGTGAGCTAGTGCCGTCGGACTCCGGGCTGGTCGAGTCCGCACAGTCTTATCCCGCGCCTCTGTGCGAGACTCGCTTTATCAGGGACTCGCACGGTAAGTGGATCCCGGTAGGCACGGAGTACACGGATCCGGACGTCGCGGGGTACCACGCTGCGGTCCAGGCCTTGGAGCGGGCACAGTCGGCGCTCGACACGCTCCGGGCTGGCGCCCGCGACGAGAGCGACCGTGCGTGGCAAGCGCCCAAGGGCGCCACTACGCGGGGGGGCCGGACGTTCGGCGGCCGCGCCGAGCACGCCGCCGCTCGCGAGGGCGCCGCTCTGGTAGTGGAGCACGTGTGCTCGCGGCACCCGACGGCCCGGACCATGGCGCCCCCAACCGCAGCAGAGCTCGGCGCGGTAGGCTACGGGTCCGACGCGTCGGCGCCTCAGGCGACCGTTGTCAGGTCCGACGGGCGTGCCGTCGTCCTGACTCCCTGCGTCGCTGGCGGCCGCGGCCTCCCCGCAACCCTGGAAACACGGGCGGTTATCCTGCGCCACGACGGTCGCCCCCGAACCCGCGGAAAGCGCGGCGGCCGTCGCTCAAAATAGGTCCGCTCGGACCTAGTTCTCTCGCGCCCCACCCCCCGCTTGCCCCCGCCCATGCACATTGATGTGCATCTGGCACACGGCCCGGCCCACTCTGGTACGCGACGGCACGATTGACGCATCTCGTCTTCGCTCGCGGTCTGTCGCCTCGCTTCGCTTCCCGGGTAGCGTGGGAAAATCATCCGGAAGGCCCCCCGCCGGCCCAAGGCGGCCCGTTTGGCTGCGACCCAAGGCGAGGGGTTGCTCGTCTCTCCTCGCCTCGCTTGCGGCCGCTTGCTTCGCCTCGCCTCGCAGCGCAGGCCTGGCACGCGCCTTGCTACGCGTGCACGCGCACGCGCACGCGCACGCGCGCGATCCATATGCGTAGCGTAGCGCAGTACGTGCGCTCAGCCGGTGCGGCACGCGTGCTCACACTACCAGCCGGTGGAGTTGGGGCCCCAGCAGGCAGCTACGCCCGCCACCGAAGGCCGACCACCGATGGCAGCCCGTAGCCCGGCGTGGCCCAGCCCAGCCGGTAGCCCAGCCGGTAGCCCAGTCCCTAGACCGGAGGCAGCCCGCTATCGCGAGCCAGCCAAGCACGCATGCTCACACGCTCACGCGTGGGCTGCGCGCGGCAGACCGAAGGCCACCCGTCCTCCCTGTGAGCCGCGGGCAGTCAACCACCCCGGGGTGCCTACAGGCGCCCCTTAGCCGAAGGCAGCCGGCCGGCCAGTCCGCCCCCCAGCCGGGAGGCCTGCGCTGGGAGGCGCGCGAGCGCCTGCAAGGAGTCCGCACATGGTCCAGCCGCTTCCGCCCCAGCCGCTTCCGTCCGGGTGCTTGTGCCAGCAGCCCGACGCCTTCCGGTGCCCCGAGCGCTGCGACACGTAGGCGGCCACCGAAGGCCGCCCGCTGCCCGTCCTTCAACTTCAACCATCGAGCGAAGCTCCCGCCCTCCGCGCAGCGAAGCTCGTCTAAGGTCTACGCCCCTCAACCGAAGGTAGGAGGAGATCTCGTGCAAGCCATCATCGCTCTGTCCGTCCTCACCTCGGCAGCCCGCGCCCAAATCGGGCAGCCCGTCCCTCAGCTCCCTCCGGCCCGCCGCTCGCGCCTGAGCGCCGCCGCCATCGAGGCGCGCGCCCACAAGGCGGCCGCCCTGTGCGTCGCCCGGGAGGCCGAGCGCGCCGCAGCCCGCGCGGCGGCAGCCGAGCATGCCAGCCGCGTCAGGTGGGAACGCGACGAGGAGCTCCGTGCAGAGCGCGAGCTCCGGCGCTTCCTGCGCAGCCTTCCCCCGCAGGCCGCCCGGCTCACCCCGCCGCAGGCTGTCCAGGCCCAGCTCTGCTACGCTCTGCCGCAGGCCGCTCCGCCCGTCTGTGCGGCGGAGCGCGCGGTCTGTGAGCCGCAGGACGATCTGCCCGTCTGTGAGCCGAAGGCCGACTGCCGCCGCGGCATCCTCGAGGTGCACGGCGAGTGCCTCTTCGCCCAGCCGGAGGCGGAGGAGTGGCGCGCACAGGCGGGCGAACAGGCCGCACTGGGCGACGAGACGCAGCAGAGCCAGCTCGCGGCCTGGAGCCACGGCCTCGCGGCCGTCGGCCGCCCGAGCCACGCCACCACGCTGCGCGGCCGCGCTACCTGCGGCGCGCCGCGGGTCGACTACGCGGAGCTCGCGGAGCTGGACGGGAGCGCCTTCCAGCCGAAGGACTTCGACCTCAAGGCCGCCAAGGCCGCCCGCAGGAGCCAGGAGTAGCCAGGAGTAGGTCATGCTGATCAGAGCCGCCGAGCTGCGGGCTGCGGCAGCCAGCTCCAGCCTCAGCGCGAAGCCGGCGCCCGCCGGAGCCGTCGAGAGCTGGCTCGCCGCGCCGAAGGCCGCGGAGCCGCTGCCCGTCTGTGCGCCGAAGGCGCCGAGGAGGATTGAGATGACCGGCAAGGAGAAGCGGCAGGCGCATCAGCTGAGCCGCATGGTCAAGCGCGAGGAGCGCCGGATGGCCCTCGAGGCGCGCCGGCGCGCCTCGCAGAGGAGCCTGCGCGAGGGGCTCGACGAGGAGTGGAGCCAGGCCTGGGATGTCGCCATGGCCGAGTTCATGGCCGCCATCAGGCGCATCGCCGGCGAGCACATCGAGTGGGCCCGCCAGCAGGAGCTCGAGGAGCTGGGGGTGTGCGATGGATAGCGGAGCACGCGAAGCGCGCATCGCTCCCGAGGCGCTCACGCAGATGCGAGCCGTGGCGGCCCGACGCACCGATGTGCGCTGGGCTGCCTTCCAGAACGTCGACCTCGGGTCGCCCGACTGTGGGCACCTGCAGTTCATCCTGATCGGAGCCGGGTGCACCTATCAGGTGCGGCCCGAGCGGTGCCCCGACACGGCGTCCGGATTCGGGTGGCGCTACCAGTTCGTCGGGTGGGTCAACCTCCTGGCGGGGGCCATCGAGGCTGAGCCGAAGGCTGGGGCCATCGAGGCTGAGCCGAAGGCTGAGCCGCGGGGGCGACCATGACGATCATTCACCTCGAGCTCGAGTGGCAGCCGCCGCTCGAGGGGTTGACCGACGGGCAGTGCGAGCTCGTCGAGGTGGTGCTCGAGGCTTCCAGGAGGGACATCCGCGAGCTCGAGGAGGAAGACAGTCCGGTGAGCGGGGTGATCGACATGAGCCGGCTCGGCCGCAGGCTCCTCGAGATGGTCCCCGATCAGCGCTGGCGGGTGTTGGGGGAGGTAGCTGGCAGAGCCAACCGAAGGCGGCTGCAGAACCGTCTGCGGGTGCTCTCCCGGGCCGCGAGCGGCAGCCAGATCTTCAAGTACCACCCGCGTCAGATCACGGTGCACTGGCCTGAGATAGCCGAGAGAATCCAGCTGCGGAGCGAAGCCAGGGCGGCGGCCGTCGAGATCGCTGATCGTGCTCAGAGGGCGTTCGTACCCTCTGAGACCAGCGATAGAGGGTTCTACGGAGCCGACCTGAGCGGCCGCGGGGTCGGCCCATGGGTACGCGTCAGCCCAATCGATGTCGACTACCACGTCGGGCTCGAGCATCACTACACCGTGACCATCTCGCTGCAGGTCAGAGCGCCCGAGGAGCTCGACGTCCTGCGCGACGTCGTGCTCGAGAAGCTCATGGGGTTCTACATCCCTTCGAAGGAGCCTTAGCATGATCACCTTCAGACTCTCGTGGGGCGGCATGGGGTACAGCTGCCACATCTGGCACGGCCCGCAGGGGCCCGTGCATCTGACCTACCAGTTCCGCGCGCCCACAGCCTACAACGTTGGCGCGCTCAACACCGAAGGCTCCGGTGTCTGGCCGCATCAGATCGCTGCGCCTGGCACCGTCTACCTCGAGCACGAGGCGTACAAGGGGCTGCCGCCGGCCGCGGCCGTCGAGGAGCTCTGGCAGGAGATGGTGAGCAGCTACCTGCAGGACCTCGAAACGCGTAACCGCATGGGACTGCCGGCCGAGCCCGTGCCCGTCAAGCCGCGGCCCGTGATGTACTCGATGGACAGGCACATGTTCGTCGATGAGCGTGGGGAGCCGGCGCATGCCACCCAGCCGGAGGAGTTCTGATGCCCACGCCTGAGGGCAGCCGCGGCGGCAAGGTGATCGGCCACACGACGAGCGGCAAGCCGATCTACGAGGACCACGCTCATCCGGCTCATGCCGACTTCACGGCGGCGGATCACCATGAGGCGGCCCGCCTCAACGATAAGCTGGCGGAGGAGCGGCACGGCGCCGCGTTTCAGTCGGACCGGAGCGCCCAGTGGCGCGAGACCCGCGAGGGGCACCTGTCCGCCGAGGGAGCCCACAAGCGCGCAGCTGAGGGGCATCGGGGCGAGGAGGCGGCCATCGACCGCTACAACCAGCCGAAGCTCACCCCCCAGGCCATGAGGGAGGACGCGCGCGCCGCGCGGGCCGAGGCGCGTGGCCAGGACCGGCCGGCGGGGGGCGGTAGGATCAAGGCCCCCGGCTCGGGCTCGGGCGCGTGACCGCGCCGCAGAGGTTCGCCGCGAGGCGCCGCAGAGGTTCGCCGCGAGGCTTTGATCGCGAAGCGCTCACCAGCCGGCGCTAGGTGCCCGCTCACAAACTGCTCGCAGACGGCAGCGCACGTGCGCTCGAAGGAGAACATCCTATGCACTCGAACACCAGCAAGTACCCCCAGTCGATCATCACCTCCTACGAGGACTGGTACGTCAAGAAGGTGGCGCCGAAGGCGGCCCAGCACTTCGTCGATCGGACGACCTCGGCAGCTCAGCTCGAGGTCGGCCTGATCGCGCTCGAGGCCGCCAAGAAGAACGCCGGCCCAGTGCCGCAGCTCGGTGCGCCGCGGCGCGCGAGCCACCTGCACATCGTGAAGCTTAGCCCCTCCAACGCGCAGCGCCTTGGCCCCTCCAACGCGCAGCGCGCGCAGCGCCTCGCAGCCATCGAGGCCGCGCGGGGAGACGTCATCGCCGCGGTGGGCGAGAGCCTGCCGATCGAGGCGCAGCTCCTGCCCGAGCTCCGCCAGCAGATGCACATCGAGCGGATGAGGACACTCGAGCTCGAGGAGCAGCTCGCCCGCGAGCTCCGCAAGGGCTCCAGAGCCGACCTCGCAGCCGCCGATCGCCTCTGGACGGCGCTCGTCGGGTAGTGGTACAGAACTAGATGGCGGAGGCGCGCGCTCGAATGGGCGCACCTCAAACAATCAGGAGAGGCTCATGCCGGAGAACATCCGTGGTCGTGGCCGTGGCTGCGGCAAAGATGCGGAGCAAGTCGAAGCCAACCGCATCATCACCCAGACGATCGATGGCTTCCTGCGGGATGCCTGTCTCGCCTTCGAGCTCGCCCCTGGGCTGCCCATCTGCTGGGGGCTCGAGGTGCAGCACGACCTCGTCGACGACACCCCGATCTTGTCCATCGTCGGCCTGCTCGACCCCGACCTGATGAAGGCAGGGCAGGTGACCCCGGGGGACTTCGAGAGCCGCGCGCTCGAGCTCTGGACGCACGGGGCGCAGGTCATCTTCGAGAAGATCTTCAGCCTCACCGTGCACCTGCAGGTCTCGACGCGCGTCGTCGAGATGCCCACCGACATGATCGATCTCGGCGGCTTCGGGCGACGCCACGAGCGCAGAAGCCTGGAGGTGTGCTGATGAGCCGATGCGGCAAGTGCGTCAACTGCGTCCAGCTCGAGAAGGTGCGAGCCCGCGTGCTCGCCTGCTGCTGCCCTCCCTTCACGCACGCCGACGATGGCGTCGTGACCCTGTGGAATGAAGAGCTCGCGAGGCTCCCCTGCCTCATGCTCCCGCTCTCGCTCGATGACGCCCAGTGCATCGCCGAGGAGCGGGCCATCCGGGGTGGGAGCAAGTTCTGCGTGCGCAAGGACGATGTCGGTCGCTACTTCGTCGCGCCCGCGCACGACCCGGGAGCCGCGGCGGTCGGTGCGCTGGTCTACGTCACCACGGAAGGAAGGTACGCACCATGAGCGAGAGGGAGAGGGAGAGGGAGAGGGAGAGGGAGAGGGCGATCAAGCCCATCACGCGTAGAACGAAGCTCAGCCCCGAGGAGATTCAGGAGGCCATCCAGCGGGAGGTGGCCCTCGCGAAGTCGTGGCTCTGGACGCGGCAGATCGCGAGAGCCGTCGGCTGCTCCGAGTCGACGGCGACCAAGTACATCCGCCTGCTCGACAAGGAGAACAAGCTCTCGGCCGAGAAGAGAAGCGGCGGCCGCATCATCGGAGCCGGCCCGCTGAGCGATGCCGAGCTCGAGAAGCGCATCACCACCCAGCTCGCCTGGGAGAAGCGCCGCGAGCTCGCACGGCAGCTCTCGGACATCCTCGGAGCCGCCTTCGACGTCGTCGTCCGCAACGGCTGGGGCGAGGACGGCAAGCCCAAGGGGTACTACGCCACCATCGAGACGCCCGTGATGAGCGAGGACGAGCTCATCGCGCTGGTCAAACACCTCGCAGCGAAGCCACACCTCGCAGCGAAGCCACACCTCGCAGCGAAGCCACACCTCGCAGCGAAGCCACACCTCGCAGCGAAGCTGCCGCCGCCGCCGAAGGAGAGCTGAGATGCCCTGCGATACTACCTGGACCACGGCAGAAGCGCAGCAGGAAGCCGAGGACGCCCTGAAGGAGCTCGACGCCGAGCTCGCGACTGGCGGCCGGCGCATCTCGCGCAACATGCGAGGCGAGGTGAAGATCAATGACTGGAACTCGACCGCGGCAGCCAGAGCCGGCTGGTGCGAGGGCTGCGCGCTGCGGGCGATCGAGAGGAGGGGATCCTCGTTCGCCAAGGCGCGGCTCGCTCAGCAGGGCGTCACCGGGCGTCCGTTCGTCGCGGCGTCCCACAACGGACACAAGCACTAGCGAGGAGTAGACCATGGGCTGCAAGCAGACCATCAACGATGAGGACCGCCGACTCTGGGTCTTGAACGACGAGGGCCTCTACAACTGGTGGCGCGGAAGCGGCCGGCCGATCCGTGCCTTCATCCGTGCCAACCGTGAGCAGCTCGACGAGGTCATCGGTAACATGATCTCAGGTCGTCGCCGCCAGCACTACCTGGTCTACGGGTAGAAAGGAACGAACCATGCTGAGCAAGCAGCAGCAGAGGTGGGGATGGAGAGAGCTCATGGAGGACACGCACGGGCTCTACGTCCGGGTGCGCGGCTCCATGGGGTACCTCTTCGTCGACGTGACGGACATGGTCGGCGCGTGCGGCAGGGACGCAGACCCCGAGCAGCCGTTCGTTTGGGATGTCTCGTTCGTCAACCTCGCAGCCGCGGATGACAGAGAGCTCAAGCGCGCCTGCGACTGCGTCGGGCTTCGCCCCGAGGAGCTCGAGGAGATGGACGTCCCCATGCGCCTGCTCGCCCTCGCGCAGGCTGCGCACGACTACGGCCTGAAGGCTCCCCTCGATGGCGGAGGAGCCAAGCGATTCGAGCACGCGCGCGCCGCGGGCATTCGGGCGGCGCAGAAGTACTCGGATGAGGCGCTCGAGGAGCGGCTCGACCGGGTGGTGAATGAGATCGGTTCGACTGCGCGCGACTTCATGCGTGGCGACTCGCTCGCCGGCCTCAAGCGCGCGGCCGAGGACGTGGTCTGCCGGGGAGCCGAGGCGACGCCCGAGCAAGCCCTGATGATGAAGATGTACGCCGCGTGCGGAGGGCAGACACTCGGCGGGGTCACCGAGGAGAGCCGCGAGCTCTCCGTCAACTGCGCCATCGCTGTCTCTGCGATGGGGGGAGGAGGCCAAGTAATGGGGCAGAGAACGCTGCGCGAAGCCATGATGTCGCTGCTCGAGATCACGAGGCTCGAGAAGTTCTGCGTCGATGCCGCGGCGCTCTTCAAGGCCAACGGCTGGACCTGGGGGGACGGGGTCGCGCCCGGGCCGCTCGACATCGAGGTCGTTCTGCGGCAGCTCGTCCAGACCGCCTACGCCTCGATCGATGAGGAGAGCGGAGGATCGTCCGCCTGCTGCTCGACCGGGTGCCTGCAGGCCCGCTTCAACAAGTGGTCGAGCGGCTGGTGCGGCACGCTCGAGGTCGTCCCGCTGAGCATCTTCATCTGAGCATCTTTCAGTAGCTAGCCACCTAGCCACCTAGCCATCTAGCTAGGAGAAGGAGAACATCCGATGCCGACGTCACCGTCCACGCCGAAGGCTCCCCTCGCAGCGAAGCCCGCGCCCGCCCAGATTCGGGGTCTCATCCAGGCCAAGTACCCGCTCATCTCCGTCCTGAGCGCCGAGGAGGAGCGGCCCCTGAAAGAGCTCGGGCGTCTCGCCGTCTCGCTCAAGATGCGGCCCGTCTACTGGTCGAGCGACCTCGGGTTTCATTCCGGAGATCGCAAGCCCGTCGAGGGGCTGCCGCCAGCGCGAAACCCCGACGAGGCGCTCTCGGCCATCTCGGATGCGCTCTCGCAGAGGAGCGGCAAGCAGACGCTCTGGGTGATGCTCGACTTCCATCCGTACATGGACCGCGAGGTCGTCGGCAGCGGAGCCGCCTTCCTCGTGCGCCAGCTCAAGGGCCTGTCCTTCGCGCTCGAGGCCTGGTCCGGGCTGCAGACCCTCGTGCTCCTCGGAGCCAAGAGGGTCATCCCCGAGGAGCTCGCCTCGCGCATCTCCGTCATCGACTGGGGCCTGCCCTCGGTCGATGACCTCGTGCAGGCCGCGCGGGCGTCCCTCACGGACGTGCCGACCGAGCTCAAGACCGACATGCCGACCTCGGAGGACGAGGTCGAGGAGCTCCTGCGCTCGGTCGCCGAAGCCGGCCGGGGGCTGACGCTCGAGGAGTTCGCGAACGCGGTGGCGCTCTCGCTCACCACGCTCTCGAAGATCGATCGCGAGTTCATGCTCGCGGCCAAGAAGCAGAACCTCGCCAAGAGCGGCAAGCTCGGCTGGAAGGAGCCGCTGCCTGGCGGGCTCGCCTCCGTCGGTGGGCTCGAGAACCTCAAGAGCTGGCTCAAGGCCCGGGCCTGCGCCTTCAGCCAGGAGGCGGTCGACTACGGTCTGACCCGTCCGCGCGGCATCGTCGCCGCGGGCGTGAGCGGGTGCGGAAAGAGCTACGCCGCCGGCGCGATCGCCGCGGCGTGGGGCATGCCGCTCCTCGAGATGTCGATGGCAGCGATCGGCTCCAAGTACCTCGGAGAGAGCGAGCAGAACCTGCTCCGCACGCTCGAGGTCGCGAGGGCCAACGCGCCCTGCGTGCTGCGCATCGACGAGGGGGAGAAGGCGCTCGCCGGCGCGGGAGCCGGGGGCGGCAGCGATGGCGGCGTTGCCGACAGGCAGCTCGCGACGCTCCTCAACTTCATGCAGGAGTCGCAGGAGGGCGTCTTCATCTACATGACCTGCAACTCCCTCGAGTCGCTGCCGGCGGAGCTGCTGCGCAAGGGGCGCTTCGACGCGGTCTTCTTCATCGACCTGCCGCACCTCGAGGAGCGCATGCAGGTGCTCTCGTACCACCTCAAGAAGCGCGGGCGCGAGCCCGGCGCCTACCCCATCCAGGAGCTCGCCCAGGCCATGGAGGGCTTCTCGGCAGCCGAGATCGAGGGCACGATCGAGGACGCGCTCTTCCGCGCCTACGCCGCCGGTGGGGGACTGCGGGTCCAGCACCTCGTCGAGGCCATCCGCGAGACGGTGCCGCTCTCGCGCGCCGAGCCCGACAAGATCGAGCGGCAGCGCAAGGCGGCCGGCAGAGCCATCCCGGCATCCAAGCCTCCGACGCAGACGGAGGAAACCAAGTCCCGCTTCGCGGGCATCGGCAGCGGCAACTGAGGAAGGAAGACAAGGAGAACGACATGAACACCGAGACCAAGCGCGAGATCACCCTCAAGATCGGCAACGTTCCTTACATCCTGACCATCGAGAGAGCCGGGCAGGAGTACCTCTCGACCGGCGACCGGGTGCAGGTCAAGGGGACGCTCAAGTCCTGCGCTCAGCCCGATGTCGACTACCAGATCGACGATCGGCTCGACTTCGGGACCCGGCTCACTGCCGCGATCGCGGCCGCGCGCGACATCACCGAGCGCACCTACTGCGAGCAGAACTCGTGGCTGCCCTGGTTCATCTGCTCGGCCTACGGCACGAGCTGGAGCCAGCTCTTCAGCCTGGTAGAGAGCAACCTTCGGGCCTGCGCGAGGGTTCTGCAGAGCCTGTGGGACGCACGGCAGCAGGTGCTCGCCGACGCCGAGAAGTAGACAGCAGCCAGCAGACAGCAGAGAGGAGAACATCCGATGAGCGACAAGAAGAGCTTCAGTGGGGGCAACGAGCGCATGCGCCGTAGGGCAGCCGGCCTCATGCTGGCGATGGGGCAGGTGCCGAACGCCCAGATGCGCGAGGCCGGCTGCATCTGGGACGGCGAGGTGCAGGCCTGGCTCGTGCCCGACCCGATCACCATGCAGCGCCTCATCGCCAAGGGCGCCATCCTGAAGAAGGCCGAGAGCGCCGCCAAGAGCGCCGCCAGGCAGGAGTCGCCGCCGCTGTCGCTGCCGCCCGCGCGGCCCAGCCAGCTTCCCCCGCAGGCCGTGCCCCCACCGAAGGCAGCGGCAGCAGCATCGGCGGCAGCGGCTGCGGTCGCGGCTGCGGCAGCGCAGCCTGCGGCCCGTGCTTTCCCGCCTGCCGCGGCGCTCAGCCTGCCGCAGGCCGCAAGCCTGGGGAGCTCGAGCTCGAAGATCGACGTGCCCGATTCGCCCGCGGCGAAGGTGCCCCCCATGGAGCCTGCGCCGAAGGCTGCGGCCGAGCCTGCGGCCGAGCCTGCGGCGCGGGATCTGCGGGCGGTCAAGCCGCTGCTCGCGCTGCCGCCCTGCACGATCGTCGTGCAGGAGGTCTCGGTGCTCGGCGACGTGCGCTACGAGACGCTCGGCGGGGAGTCCTCGCTCCTCGATGCCGGTGAGGGCCTCATCATCAGGGAGGAGGTCCGCACCTCCAAGAAGACGGTCACCGACCCCGCGGAGTACCAGCGAGCCGTCGAGCTCGCGAGCAAGCTCCGCTCGTCGCTGCGCGGCCTCGGCAAGACGCTCCACAGCGGCGTGCTGCTCGTCCCGAAGGACAAGGATGCCCAGCTCGAGGAGGCGCTCCTTGCGGTCAAGACCCGCGCCTCGGAGTTCAACCAGACCGCCGTGCACCACCACGTGCGGGTCTCGCAGCTCCGGGCCGCGCTCACCTCGGATGTCGAGCAAGCCGCCCGGGACATGGCCTACACGCTGCAGAAGACGCTCGAGGACATGCAGTCCGCCCTCGCGGCGTGCGACGTCAAGCGGATGCGCGAGGTCGCCGCCAGCGCGAAGACCATCATCCCGGTGCTGCCCGAGAAGGAGGCCAAGCTCCTCGGTGCAGCGGTCGACAGCGTCCGCCAGCAAGCCACCTTCATCAAGAGCTCGCTCGAGAAGAAGGAGCTCGAGTTCGAGGAGGTCTCGCAGCTCATCACCTACGGGCCCATCAACGCAGCCCGCATGGCGGCGCTCTCCTACGCCGCCCCGGTCGAGATCGAGGCCGCGCGCGAGTCGCTCTCGCGCAGCCGCTTCGCGGGGCTGCAGCCCGACGTCTCGAGCGGCGTCTCGGTGAGTGACGATGGCAGCGTGCAGAGCGGCAGCCGCTTCTCCTCGATGGCCGCTTCCGGATCGGAGGGATAGCGATGAAGTTCTACCTCGACCTGATGCGCTGCACGTGCGGGCAGCTCGTGCCGGTACTCGCCGATGACATGGGGGCCTATCGGCTCACCTCGCACAAGTGCGCGGGGATCTGGAGCTTCCACGAGCGCTTCGAGTGCACGATTCCGGTAGCGGAGCTCGAGCACTACCTCATCTGGGAGGGGCCCGGTGATCGAAACGTGCGCAAGCCCAAGCCGCCGGTGCCGAAGGCGGTGATCGCTCCCGACGGCAGAGAGGGCACGATCGAGGAGCTGCTCGGCATCGTCGGGCTGCCAGCGGAGACCGAGGAGGAGAAGCCATGAACATCCGCACGATCGAGGACGTGCTCTCGGCAGCCACGCTGCACGGAGAGCAGAGCGAGCCCGACATGGAGGTCGGCGACCTGCAGCAGGTCGCCTACGTGCTCTGGAAGTTCGTGCCCGTCTCGCGGCGCGAGGAGGCGCTGCTCCAGATCAGTGAGCAGTGCGACTTCGACTCGCTCGAGGAGGAGCCGGAGGAGTAGAGGGAGAAGCCGAAGGGGCCACGAGTGCTGCGGCCCTCAGTCGCTCGAGGGCTGAGCCACGAAGTGGCTCAGCCCTTGATGGTCTTGAGGGCCGTGGCGGACTGAGTGCGGAGCTCGGTGAGGAGCGTGACGGCGATGTTGAACTTGGTCTTGAGCTCGTTCACGAGCGGAGCCGCGGCGCCGGCCCACTTGAGCATGTAGCTCGGGTCCTGCGTGGTGGTGATGACGGCGTCAGCGGAGCGATGAGCGTGGCAGAGAGCCAGCTTGAACCAGCGGGCGTGGCCGACGCCGGCCGTGATAGCCGCGTCGTTCGGGATGGTCTCGGCGCCCGAGACGGCCGCCGTGCCGAGGACGATTGTCTGGGTGACGACGCCGCCGGCCTCTGCCCAGACCAGCCAGGCGTACATGGCCTGGCCGATGTTGAGGATCTTGGCGCCGGTCGAGATGTTGACGTCGACCTGAGCCGCGTTGTACTTGCCGACGGCGTTGGCGAAGCCGAAGCCAGCGGAGATGTTGACGTTCCAGTCGGAGAACCCCCCGGGGTCGACCGCCTGGCTGCTCGGGGTGGTCGGCGCGCCGGTGATGAGCCCGTCCACCTGCCCGTAGGTCTGGGAGACGTCCGCCTCGACAGCGGCCGTGGGGGCGGGGGCTGCGACCGCCGAGCGGGCGGTGAGGTCGTCGGCGATGTCGCGGAGCGCGGTGGCCAGATCGGGGGAGCCGCCGGCGCCGTTCGGGATGAGGTTCTGGAGGCCGGAGCCGAAGTCTTCCTTGATGGTTGCCATGTCCGCAGATCTCCTGAGTCCTGGTTGAGTCCTGGTTGCGTATTGGTCGATGGTCGATGGTCGATCCAAGCCTACGTCACACGGTGTTGTTCTGACAACGATTTCTCGAGTCGAGAGGAGAACATCCGATGCCGATGAACTTGCTCACCAAGCCCTGGAAGCCGCTCGTGATGACCCGGGGGGACCTCTGCTTCTTCGGGGGAGAGATCGACGGGCGCTGGCGCATCGCCGTGGCCGACCAGTCGATGCAGCTGCGCGCCGACCCGGCGAGCGGCGAGGACGGCCTGATGCTGCTCCACGAGAGCCAGCCGCTGCAGATCGCCGCCCACCTCGTCGCGCGCCTCGGCAGCTACGCCGTCGACTTCGAGATCGACGAGCCCGAGAGCGAGACGCAGGAGAGCGGCCGCTACGTCTCCTGCACGCTGGAGACCTTCGTGAAGCTCAAGGAGGCCCTGCTCGGTGGCTACCTGATCACCCTGAAGATGCAGCCGAAGGTTGCCCGCCGCATCGTGCGGCTGCTCCAGGCGATGGACCTGCTGCAGAAGATCCCCGAGGACGCCCGCAAGGAGCTCGAGCTCACCGCGGAGGTGCGCGAATGAGCTGGAGCTGCCCACTGAAGCTGATGTGCACCCTCGTCAAGGCGCTCGACCTGCCCTGCTACAACCTGCCGCCCGGGCCCCCCTCGATCGGCGGGACGTGCCTCGGCGCCTCCACCTGGTGCTACGGCAACGGCGTGGAGAAGGGCAAGGGCTACTGCCAGTACGGCAAGTTCTGCTGCCCCTCGACGAGAGCCTCGCTCGCGCGTAGGCTCGAGCTGTCGAAGGCACCCGACTTCGTCGAGCGGATGTCAGCTGAGCTCCAGCTCTGGAGCCTGTCCGACTACGAGGCGATGCGATTTCAATCCTCGGGTGACATCTACTCGCTCGAGTACCTGAAGCGCATCACCCAGATAGCTACCAACGTGCCGACGATGCAGTTCTTCCTCTTCACCAAGCTCTGGCGCGCCGGCGTCTCGACCGAGGTGTTGATGCACCTCGCGGACCTACAGTCGCTGCCTAACGTGCACGTCTGGCTCTCCGCCGACCCTTCGACGACCGACCCAGCCGCCGATGCGCAGTGGGCCGAGCTCGGCCTCAAACACTACGCCTACGTCAAGGGCGCGCCAGGCGACGGGCCGCTCAACTGTCAGAAGCAGCTCCGCAAGGGCGTCACCTGCAGGAGCTGCCGCAAGTGCTTCACCGCGGACAAGAGCCGCGTGGCGAAGGTAACCTTCAAGGAGCATCGATAACCCATGCCGGAGAACATCATGACCGAAGGCATCATGACCGAAGGCCGCAGAGGCTACCCAACGCTCGAGGCGATCCCCCTCGGCGTGTCTGGAGCGCTCTTCGAGCGGCGTATCATCGAGCGCGTCGTGCTGCAGAAGGGGGCGCGCATCGCGACCATCGCCTACACCTACCGCGACGTCTCGTTTCATCGCCTTTGCGGCGAGCGCAAGGAAGCCGGCAGGAGCCTCATGCACCTCGCCGTCACCAAGTTCGAGAAGACCGTCGATGGCTGGAAGCGGCGCAACGGAGTCATTCACTTCGACGCGGACATGCTTCAGAAGCTGCAGAGCATCGTCGAGCGGAGCGAAGATCTCGCGGAGGTGAAGTGATGCTGAGCGTCGTCGTGGAGCTGGTGCAGGGGCCCGACAAGGGCAACTGGGAGTTCGTCGTGCACAACGCGCTCGAGGCGCGTCGCCTCGCCGACGGTCCCCTCTGCACGTTCGGCTGGCCGGCGGACGCCGAGATCAGCAAGTGCATCATCCTCGCCGAGGCGCTCGAGCGCGTGCCTTCGCCAGATGCGGTGGACGCGATCCGGCTCTCGCGCGAGCTCGAGGAGCTGATGCGCGTGCCGCAGGGCGCCTGCAAGAAGATGCTGCTCGACCTCATCATCCTGACGCTGCAGCCGCTGCAGAGAACGCGCGGCATCAAGGGGGTCAAGTCGCTGCACCTGATCGAGAGAGCCCGGCAGCTCGCGACCGTGCTCGGCCCCTGCATCGACGCGGACAAGCTGCTCGAGACCTACGCGAGCATGGAGGAGGTGTAACATGGCGAAGAAGAGTGGATCGAGTGGATCGAGTGGAGCCGGCAGAGCCCAGCCGCAGGAGCTCGCCGTGTCGGTGCCCATCCCGAACAAGGCAGGCACGCTCGTCGTCGCCGGGCACGAGAAGGCGGTCGAGGAGGCCGAGGCCAAGCTGCGCTACATGAAGCAGCTCGAGCGCGAGGTCGACGCGATCAAGGAGAAGTTCCGCGCGCTCGCCGAGGAGGTGCTCGGACGCGCGCCGGAGAACACGGCGCGGGTGCAGTTCCCCGACGGTGCTGGTGGGCACCTGCTCGTCTCGGCTTGCTCGCCCGAGTCCGAGGGCAACCTGACGCAGCTCTCCGAGGACGACCTCGCCGCGGCCGCGGCGATCGGCTACGACCTCGAGGCGCTGCAGCTCGTCGAGCACCTGCAGATCGTGACGCTGCGGGGAGCCTGGGTCGCCTGGCTCGCCGAGCGGCTCAAGGAGTGGCAGTCGAGCGGCGTGCAGCTCCCCGACGGGCTCTCGATCAAGAACATCACCCGCATGAGGAGCGGGTCCTTCGCGGTGCTGCGCGAGACGATCTCGCGCGACCCCGACCACGCCGAGGAGCTCCGCGCCATCATGCGCAAGGGGCTCAAGTCACCGACGGTCGCGGCCAAGTAGCCTCGCAGCGCAGCGCCGCTCCGCGCCGCATAGGGAGAGCATCCATGAGAACACTGCCGCTCGACGTTGAGCAGCGCATCGCGGCGCTGCTCGGCGCGCACACGAGCTACCGGCTTGTCACCCTCGAGGAGACAGCGCAGCTCTCGCTCGAGCCACCTGACTTCGATAACCCGCTCGTTCGCACGAAGCTGCAGCACGTGCGCTTCGAGGCGCAGGAGCTCTACCACAACCTCGCGCAGCGGCACGCCGACCCGGAGCACACCCTCGTCGCCGTCGCGCAGGAGGTGCTGACCAACGAAGCGCTGATAGCCTTCAGCGCGGATACCGACCTCGCCATGGATAACATCTCGGTGCCCGAGGCGCTCGACCGCATCGCGCGGGCCGGCGTCTCGAAGCCGATCTCGAACCTGACCTACGTCTTCACGCTCGTCGCGAAGGCCGAGGCGCTCGGATGGGAACTCCTCGACAAGCTCGCCGGCAAGGGAGACCTCCACGGGCTAGCTGTCGCTCGGGCGATCGCCGAGGCGCTACCCGATACGCTGCACCTCGAGTACCCCGGGACCACGCCGCTCGACCGCATGGTCCGCGAGGTGGTCCTCACGGCGCAGGCCCACTCGCGCATGCTCGAGGGCTACTCCATCTGGGTTTCTTCGCTGTTGACAGGAGGTGGAGACTTCGATAGCATGGCAGGCACGGCCGGCGGGGGCATGGGAGAGGGGGGCCGCTGATGTTCCTCCTTCGACGCAACGTCAGGAATCCCCGCCCCGATCGCTGGAGCCGCGACTGGTACCGCGCGGAGGTCAAGTGGGACTGATGCGCTACGTGTCCGACGAGGAGTACCGCCAGACGACCCGCAACCAGGCAGCCGAGGCCAGGCAAGCCAACCAGGTGATCAAGCACTGTGCCTGGCCGACCAGGGCGCCGGACGTATGCACCGCCTTCTGGGACCAGGAGAGCTGGGACAAGTTCGGCGAGAGCTACAGGCCCAAGGGCTACACCGGAGACCGCTACGACGGGCAGGCCTACCAGGCCTGGCGCAAGGCGAGGCGACAGCCATGAGCAAGTACGATCCCGAGCACGAGCCCGAGAAGTTCTTCGCCCTGAGCTGGCTGTGCGAGGCCTGCTTCGCCGAGGGCAACAACGCCGACTGGCAGGTCCACCCGGCTACTACTGGGTGAAGATCGGACGTCTCGCCGTCTCGGTGCGCGACCGCCGAAGGCAGTCCGACCACCCGTGGCGCGGGACGGGCTTGCGCCTTCGCTACGGACACGAGGAGTGAGCCATGCGCAGCGAAGCGCACCGAGCTCGCCATCACGATCTGCGAGACGTAGCGCGCTCGCGCGCGAGCCATCCCGGAAGGAGAACATCCAATCGCATGTCGAAGACCCTATCGATCAAACAGATGAGAGCCATGGTCGCTGCTGGCTGGAGGAGCCAGTTCTGCCCGGTCTGCTCGAGCCTCGGAGTGCGCACGGAGTTCGACTCACAGAAGAACGCGATCCTCGCCTACTGCGGTGACTGCGGGGCCAACGTCGATGAGGTGCCGACTGGGCTGCTGATGCGCGGAGAGTGGGCGCCGCAGGCCGCCAAGCGCACGCAAGCAGTCTTCAATGAGGAGAAGCTGCTGTCCAGCGAGCTGCTGGCCCGCGATATCGACCTGATTCGCAAGCCCACGAACATCGCAGGCCGGGCCAGCGAAGCAGAGGTCACCTCGCTCTGGCTCGAGCTCCAAAAAAAGCTCGCCGAGGAGCCCTGCCCGACCTGCAGGAGGAAGGGGGCCGACGGGCTCAACTGCAACTACTTCGCGCAGGAGCAGGAGTTCCAGATCTGCTGCCAGGTCTGCGGAGTGATCCGCGGGGTGTACTCCGTCCCGGCGCTCATCACGGCCTTTTCCAAGCAGCGGACGCAAGACTCGGAGAGGCGGCCATCGGTGTCGAGGGAGGCGAAGGAGCCGGCTGCGCCGAAGCGCGGGGGGCGCTTTGCGTTCATCCAGCCGATCGCTGGGGGCGCGGGGGGCGCGGGGGGCGCTTCGAGCGACGGTGAGGACGGGAGGAGGAAGTGACGCTCTACAAGCAGTGCCGGCTGCAGTGCCGGCTCGACGAGGAGAGAACGGCCGAGGAGGTCGCCTGGATACCGGAGGAGTTCGCGGTCGTGGGTGCGGTGCTGCGCATCGACAGGCTGCGCCCGCCGGACGGCTGGGTGGTCGTGGGTGCGGCGGGGGAGGCGCGCGACGCGCGGTGGATCGGTCGGATGCGGTGGCAAGCCGCGCGCGACTTCCGCAGGGCTGGATCGGGGCGAGGCACGGCAGGAGAGATCGATTGGTTCACCGTCGACATCGTGGAGGAGCCAGACACAGAGAGGTAGCCATGGCCAAGGAGTTCTATCGAGCCCATCGGTTCGGCGAGGAGGCGCTCTTGCGCCTGACGCAGGTCAACAGCATCGTCGATAGGTACCAGAAGGGCGGCTTGCGGCTGACGCTGAGGCAGCTCTACTACCAGCTGGTGTCCGCGAACGTCATCCCGTGCACCCAAGGACAGTCCTCGTGGGAGGTGGACGCGCTGCCGCCCGAGGTGCTGCAGGCGCTGATCGAGTCGGCGATCGCGCAGGAGTGCGACCGGCAGCTGATGGATGCTCAGATTGCGCAGGAGGAGCGCGACAAGGGCCGCCTGCGCCAAGCCGCAAGGAGACTGTGATGATCGACCCGATGCTGAGGCACGTCTGGCCTTCGGTGCCCGGGTGCCGGTTCGTCGAGGGACACCAGCTGGCGGAGGGCGAGCACGTGTGCTCGCGGTGCGGGCTGACCGACGCAGAGATCGGTCGCTACCCCGGCATCCTCTGCATGGCCCGAGCCCGCATCGTCCCCAAGATGAAGCGGTGGCTCGAGCGCGGCGGCACGCTGCGGGTCCTCGTCATTCGCGACCCCAGCCCGATAGCCACGAGCGTCCCGAGCGCCCGCGAGCACTGACCGAATCCTGCCGCTGCCGCTGCTCCCGCTCGCCCCCCCGGGGGGCGAGCGAGAGCGAGATGGCCTCGAAGGCGCTGCGGGAGGCAGCGCCCTGGTAGTAGTTGACCAAGTTCTGCGTGCCCCAGGTGAGCCCGTGCACGACGGCATCGAGCGTGTCGTCGTGCGCGGTCACCGGGAAGTTCACCGCCTGGTGGTAGAAGGTGCGGCGCATCTCGATCGGAGGCGAGTCCGCGAGCTGAGGCAGCAGCGGCAGCAGCCGCGGGAGGGCCTCCTGCAGATAGATGGTCGACGGGTCGTCGGCCTTGGTCAGCCTCGGGTGGAAGTAGACGATGGGAGGATGCCCCGGAGGCCTGTCGAGGAGCGGCGTCACCGCCGCCACGCGGAGCTCCTTCGCCTGCGTCGCTGGAATGGGCCAGATGAGAGCGTTCGCTGGCTGCTCTTCTGGAGGTACCTCGAGAATCCACTCGTGCAGCGATGAGAGCCCCTGCGCCTCGACGACGATGTGCTGCGCGCCCCACAGCCGCGCGAGGCCCCGGATGATCGCCGCCTGAAGGCGCGTGCCCGCCTTGAACTCGAAGACCTCCGGGATGAAGACGTTGAAGGGCGCGATGGACGGAGGGGCGTCCTGACTCGTGTTGCCATCGAGGAGCGTGGCCGGCGCCACCTGAATCTGCGACTGGTAGAAAAGAAGCACCGCGACAGCCGTCGAGTCCGGGTCCTTCGACTTGGCTGTGCCCTTGGCAGGGTCGACCGCGATGATCGCCGTCGCGCCGGCGAGGATGGTCTGCGTCAAGATGGAGGAGTCGTAGGCCGCCAGGTGCTCCGGAAGGATGAGCTTGGTGTCCGAGGAGAGCGCCCGGCAACGGTACGCACGCTCGTAGTTGAGCGCGCCGTTGACGCGCAGCTGCTCCGCCAGGTAGCTGTCCGGGTACTTGCGGGGGAAGAGCGAGCGCGTCGGCTGCTCGTCAGTTCCGTGCGCCCTGCAGCGGTACTGCCACTTGCCGGCCGTCGTGGTCTTGAGGTAGCTGTTTGCGTCGTCGACGTGCCAGGGCGTGAAGACGGCCCATAGCCGCGAGCGCGGCCCGCGCATCGTCGGGAACCAGTCGTTGAGGAGCTTCTGCTTGACCTCCTCGCGCAGCGCCGGCTGCCCCAGGCAGTTGCGGTAGCTGACGATGTCGTCGAGGAAGAAGAGGTCCGTTGAAGAGCCGGTGCCCGAGGAGAGGACGCCTCGCGCCTCGACCGAAGGCTCCGCAGAGATCTGCGTCCTCTTCAGGTGCAAGAGCGACTGGTTGTTCGGCTTGTCCTCGTCGATCGCCAGGTTAGGGAAGACCAGCCGCACCAGCTCGATCTTCTTGATGTAGTCGCGGATGACCCCGAGGCGCTTGCTCGCGTTGAGGTCGTTGTCGGCAAGGATCTTGGTGCGCAGGTTCGTGTTCTTGCCAAGTGCCCAGAGCAGGAAAACGATGAAGGTGGACGTGTTGTGTGCCACCCCGTCCTCGCAAACGAAGGTCTCCGTGCCGGACGTGAGCGCCCACGTCTGCTCGGGGCCGCAACGTTTGGCGGCGACAATCCGATCCCACCAAATCTCGGGGTTGAGTAAAGCAAGTAGCTGCACGCCCTTGTGCAGCAGGTCCGCACTCGTCAGCTCGCTTGCTTTCGATCTGATGTTCTTTGTGCGCCAGCCAGGGTCGGCCGAGAGAGCTATGAGCGCTTCCGCCAAAGCCCGAACATGAGCTCCGTTGACGCTGTGAGCTCGCGGGCCGGAAGCCAATCGCACCTTGGTGTGCTTCTTCAGGAAGCTATCGCCGATGCCACGAAGGGTCTCTCGCACGGCAGCCCACGGGACGTCGGAGCATTTGGAATTATACCGGCGCCCGGCCGAATCCAGCATGCGCAGTCTGCCGCGCTGCGCCTTCGTGGAGCAACACGGCACGCGCTCGAAGAAGATCTCCGCCGACCGCCCGGAAACAAAAAGCAGGTACGAAGTGTGTGGCTCGTTCTTATAGACGCCACTCACTGTCCTGATGGAGCCTACGCACCCGATGCGTAAGAGCAGCGATTGCACCTGCTCGAGGAGAGGCCTTGCAGTGCTGGCAAAGGACACCAATCGATCCGGGCTGTGGGAGGCCGACCCATCAGCATCCCAATAGCCAGCCAGACACGCTACTACGTCATCGATGGAGCCGCGAAAGACATCGTCGGGGATTCTCTTGTGCCGGGAGGTCTTGCCAAAGAGCCCGTACCGTCTCAGAAAGGCTTTGACTGCAGGTCCCTTGAGGTCGTAGTCGATACCGTTCTTGCAGTTCGGCACGGCCTCGACGAGCACGCCCTCCGCTGCTGCTAGAGCACGAAAGCGCTCCATGGCTGCTGGGTCCGCGCAGGTGAAACGCTGCCGAGTGCAGCTGCCGTCTCCTATCAGCGCTCCTATCAAGTATGCGTGCCCCGTCGGCATGGGCTCCGGGTGCTCCGGCCCGGGGTCGGTGCGAACGCCGGCTACGTAGTCGCCCACTCGCAGGCTGCTAGCAACACGCCACCCGGTGGGCGTCCAGAGGGGTTCCTCCTCGGTGAGCCGGACGTTTCTGCCACTGTCCAGCTTCAGGTCGACGACCGGAGCCACGCCGTTGTTGGTTACCGCCGCCATGGTGTAGCACAGCGATCGGCGCTTCTCGTCGAAGGCTAGAACGCGCACTGGCCCTTTGTCGGCGAACTGCTCAATCGGTCTCCTCGCTCCGCTGGCCAGCGTCAGCTTCTGTCCAGACGCTCGGCATTTGGTCAGACCTCTAGCCGCCTCCTCGAGCACGCATCGGTAGGTGAAGGCGTCGTACTCCCACTCCCGATGGAAGTGCTCGATGAGCGGAGGGTTGCCCTCGTCGTCCGTCGCGATGAGCTCGAGGAAGCTGAGCGGGCTGTCCTGCGCCTCCCGGATGCGTCGCATCAGCCGCGCGCTCGTCTTGACGGTCAGCGCCTGGCGCCGCGCGCGCTCGTCCGCGAGGTCGATCGTCTGGGGCGGAGCCGCGTCGAGGCGGTTGGTGTCTTCGCTCATGGCTCGCTCGCGGGGGCTGGCGAGGCTGGCGGAGCCGCGGGGCCGCCACCCTCGGTGTCGTCATCTCGCGCCGGGGCCGCAGGCGCCGTGAGCAGCCGCGGCCGCACCTCTTCGGGGAGCCGGTCCGGGCCCTCGTCGGAGGGCGGAAGGTCGATGATGCGCTCGCCTTGCTGCTGTTGGTAGCGGCCGAGGACCCGCGAGGGGATGGCGCCGGTGCGCTCGGCCTCTTCCAGCTCCTCGAGGGAGCAACCCTGCAGGAGCACCGCCACCTGCACCGAGAGGTGGTCGGTCGTCTCTCCGCGCACGAGCCGGCTCGTCTTGACCGCCCGCTCGATCGCCTGGGTGTTGGCGACCAGCGCCTGCTGCAGCTGGATCAAGGTCGACATCTTCAGCGTGTCAGGCAGGTCGACCAGACCGGCGTTCGCCTTCTCAAGCACCTTCTCGACGAAGACGTGGAAGACCTGGTTCGCTTTGACCGCCGCGTCCAGGCACTGCTGCGCGGCCGCGCTCTCTTGCACGGCGCGCGAGGTGACGGCGCGCTGCACGGCAGGCATCTCGAGCGCCTGCTCGGCGAGTGGCGTAGGGTCCTTGATGCCCTCCGAGGCGGTGATGGCTTGCGAGACGGTGGCGAGCGCGCGGGCGTGCTCTCGGATAGCCGGTAGCTCCAGCCGCAAGACGCCGCGGTTGAGGATGTGCTCGACGCTCTCGAGTGGCAGCTCGGTCATCTCGGCGATGGTAGCCGGCACGCCCGTCTGGGCGAAGGCGTCGTAGACGGCTAGCCACTGCTCAGCGCCCAGCTCCGAGTCGATGCGCTTGCCCTCCGCCGTGTGGGGCGTGTTCGGCTTGTAGGGCCCGGCGGCGCGGGTGTCGAGCACCTTGGGCCGGCGCTTGCGCCGGGCGCAGCGCTCGGCGTGGGGCAGCAGGTTCGTCGGCGTGGCGCCAGCCGCCAGCTGCTCGGCGAGGAAGTTCTCGTTGATAGCTCCCTCACGAACGGGGTTCGTCTGGGTGATAGGCTCTTGAGCTTGGGTCGCGATGCGGCCTCGATTGGTTTGCCCCTTCGGCTTTGGCTCACTCGGCTCGGGGATCAGATCGTCGACGAGGTCGACGAGTGGGCCCAGGCGTCGAGGCGGAGGGGAAGGAGGAAAATTGCTCATGCTGTCTCTTGAACTTGATGCCCGCAAGCTCTGGGCGGTTGTACGTGGATCTCCCGAAGAGATCTCCTACCTGCAGGTTATCTTGGACGAGTGGGCTGGTCAACTCGCCCGGGGCTCTGGAGGGGAAGGCGGCCGCGTGTGGCTGCAGAAGGCGCCTCGGGAGCTCGGCGTCCTGAGCGGAGCGCTCCTCGCCGCTATGCAGGTGCGCGCGCCACCGGGCATCGACTGGAAGCGCGACGCCGATCGGCTGCGGCTCGTCACCGAGGCCGCTGCCAGCCAGCTGCCGGTTCCCCTCGAGGACGCAGGGCTGCTGCGGGAGTACCAAGCCCAGGCTGTCGCCGCGATGCTGAGCGCGCCGCTTGGGCGCTCCATCGTCGAGCTGCCGACCGGCGCGGGCAAGACCCGGGTGATCGCTGCGTGCCTCGCCTGCGCGGCCATCCAGCTCGACATCGGCCGCGCTGCCGTGGTGGTACCGTCGCCGCAGCTCGCGCGCCAGGTGCGCGCCGAGCTCGACGCGCTCCTGCCAGAGATGCTGGTCAAGCTGCCGGCCAAGGAGGTGCAGTTCACCTACTCGGTCCACACCTACGGGTCGCTCGAGGCGGAAGACGCCGTCGACATGCTCATCGTCGACGAGTGCCATCGGGCGGCAGCGCCGACCCATGCCACCTCGCTTGGGGCAGTCGCGGCGCCCTTCCGCATCGGTCTGTCAGCCACGCCGCTCGACCGGCAGGACGTCTACAACGCCCTCGTCGTCGGGCTGACCGGGCCGGTCGTCTACTCGGTCACGCTCGAGCAGCTCGTCGAAGCCGGGCATCTGACTCCCGGAGTCCTGAACTAGTAGACAGGTGTGGGAAAATAGTATATAGTATATGAGGAGGGGAGAGGAGGGAAGAAGAGCGATCGGCTTAGTATTTATATTTGACAACTCCCGCGCGGGAAGAAAGGGCACTTTCCGACAAGTGTAAGGTTTTCGGAGCACTGCGTCGTAACAAAATCATGCAGTTAAGGTCGTTCTTATAATATATACTAGCCTATGCGATTTTCGTGTTGCGACGCAAAACGGAGGCTCGCAAGGTGCTGGATTACAACGAGGTTCTTACAGTTGTCACGAAATGTACCGATATTTCGGTGTATGGCTCCCACTCGGCGCCCGGCTGCGGGCTGATTTTCGTTAGGTTGCGCAAGGATGCGGAGGCTCTCGCCCAGTTCCTGGCGGCGCGGCCCGGCGCGGGCCATGTGGAGTGGGTGACTGGGGACCGTCCGGAGAAGGAGCGTTCAGCGATCGCCGAGAGGATGCGCACCGGAGAGGTGCAGATCGCTGTGGCGACCGACGCCTGGCGCGATGGCATCAATATCCCAAACCTTCGGTGGGTGGTGCTCGAGTCGTGGAGCAAGGCGCCGATCGGCGTCATCCAGAAAGTAGGACGAGGCACCCGACTCGCTCAAGGCAAGCCACACTTCTCGATCCACGTGCTTCCAGGCACCTACGCCAAAGAGATCCGCAGCGTCCTCCTCGGGGCCGGATACAACGTCGCCTCACCAGCCCCAGATAGCTACTCGGTAGAGGATATTTCCACACTGTTCGAGCGCCGGCCGAAGACCAACAAGAAGAAAGAGGCGCGAGCACGCGAGCTCGGGATCACTTCGATCCGCGAGCCGGAGTCACTGGTGGGAATATCCTCAGATCTGGGCCGACGGGCGCTACGAACAAGCAGGGGTTTAGACAATTTGTGGTTCTACCTTCTTATTGTAGTTCTAGCTACTTTGGGATTTTGTGTCCGGAGGTGATCCGACTAGTTGACGGGCAGATCTTGGGTCCACAAACTGGCCTCCATCCATCAGGAGGATCCCATGAGTCAGACCCAAGCTCCCTCACCTCAGCCCACCTGGAAGGGGCTCTGCCAGTTCTCGGCCCCCTACACGCTCTCCCCCGACGGCACGACCCACATCCTCGGCTCGCCCTGCCCCGCCCACGCCGCCGGCACCCCCATGCTCCAGATGAACCAGAACTGCCAGGTCTGCCAGTGGCGCGCGCTCGACCTGCCCGCCATCTGGGCCGAGCAGGCGCGCGAGGCCTCCGCCGCTGCCGCGGCGCAGCTGCAGGCCCCACAGCCGCAGGCCGCGCTGCCCCCGGGGCTCGCCGCGCCGCTTCCCGCGGCCGCGCTCATCTCGCTCGCCTCACCGGCGCCCCAGGCTGTGCAGCCCGCCGCCCTTTCGCCGGCAGCCGCTGAGGTCGCCCTCGCCGAGGCCGCGCCCGTCCAGACGCTCCCCGCAGCGGGCGGCGCTCCGAGCAGCGAAGCTCCGAGCAGCGAAGCTGCGCCTTCGACGATGATCTCCGCGCCCTGGCTCGTCGCCGACGCGGACCCGAACGACATCGTCCAGAAGGCGCTCGAGTCGCTCGGCCTCGCCGGCGGCCCGTCCGAGGGCGGCATCTCCTGGCACACCCTCGAGAACTGCAAGTGCTGGCGCCGCGCCTTCCTCGCCATCGTGCAGGGCCTGCGGCAGAAGGTGCGCGGCTACCACTACGCCTTCGGCACGCTCTACCACGCCTGCCTCGAGCAGCACTACCTGAGCGGGGGCAACCCGGAGAAGACCTTCGCCCCTTGCGAAGCCGTGCGCCTCGCCGGAGCCGCCGAGCTCGCGCGCGAGGTGCACCAGCTGCTCTACGCCCAGCTCACCAACCCCACCTTCGTCACCGAGGAGAGCCAGACCTGGTGCCCGCGCGGCGTCGAGACCAACGCGGTGTGCTGGATCCCGGCGCAGCGGATCAACGGCAAGAGCATCGCCGTCCCTATCTCCTGCCGGCACGACCTCCTCGTCCACCTCAAGCAGCCGCACGAGAGCGCGCCTCCCCTCGGGCCCTGCAGCAACATGCACATCTCCGACCACAAGACCACCTCGGCGCTCACGGCTGACCTCGTCAAGGGCTACGCCCTCGACGGGCAGCTGATGACCAACGCCGTCTGCTACATCGAGAGCGAGGAGGAGCAGTTCGGCCCGCTCCGCGGCGTCATCGTGACGATCGCCGCCAAGCACAAAACCCCCGGCCCGCAGTCCTTCGTCCGCGTTGTCGACGGCATCGATCGCCAGTCGGTCGCGACCTTCTACAAGGACGAGCTCGTGCCCCTCGCGACCGAGCTCGTGCGCCGGCTGACCGACGCGAGCTACCTCGAGGACATCACGAAGTGGCCGATGAACCGCATGCAGTGTGCAGCCAAGTTCCCCTGCCCGTTCTTCGAGCTCTGCGCCTTCGGCGAGGCCGAGAGCTACAAGTTCGTCGCCGACCCGAAGCGCCAGCTGCGCGTGGAGAACGAGGAGATGTTCTGGAAGCCGAAGAAGGGCTTCAAGACGACGCTCCTCGCCGCGCAGGTTGCTCCCGAGGAGCAGGTGCAGCTGCAGACCAAGAGCGAGGAGAAGAAGGTCGCCGCCGCCGCGCGCAAGCAGAAGAAGGGCGATCTCGGCAAGCTCGTGCAGGGAGCCCTCGTCGACTACATCGCCGACCTCAAGCACTTCCAGCCCTCGCGCTACCTCGTCTCGGGGCACACCGAGAAGAGCGTCAAGGCGAAGCTGATCGAGGCCATCTCGACGACGTTCCGCGCCACCTTCGACGCGAACATCGCGGCCAGCACGGACGGGGATACCAAGGGACGTCCTGACATCGCGCTCGCCGTCGCTCCCGAGGATAACGCCCCGGAGATCTCCTTCACCATCCTGCCGCAGAAGGGCGACCGCGGGCTCTCCTGGGTGTCCGAGGACGCCAAGGGCACTCTCACCTGGCGCGCTCTCGCCGAGGACCTCTGCCACGACTGGTGGTCCCTCGACAACCTGCAGCAGACCGTCTCCGCAGCGCCTCCTGCGCCTCCGCCCATGGCGAGCACGCCGCTGCCTCCCATGCAGCCCGTCCCGCAGGTCGTTGCGGCGCCCGTCCCGCCTCCCACGCCAGCTGCACCGCCCCCGCCCGCGGCGCCTGACCCGATGCCGCAGCCGCCGCAGGCCTCGCCAGCGTTCGAGGCCATCGTGCAGGCCGCTGTGGCCCCCGCGGCTCCGCTGCCGCCCGCGCAGCTGCCGGCCGCGCCGAACGGTCCTCTCGTCTCGATCGTGAGGCGCGATGGGTCGTCGGTGCCCGTTCCGCCGGCGCCGGTGATGCCGCCGCCTATCCCCGCCGCGCTCCCGCCGCAGGCTCTGGGCATCCCTGCTGCGCCGCCTCCGGCCGCGCTCCCGCCCCCGAAGACCGTCATCGACCGCACGCAGCTCAAGCCCTAACGCGAAGCGGGCACGCAGCTCAAGCCCTAGCGCGAAGCGGGCAGCTCAAGCACTAGCGCGCCGCGCTCCGCCAGCCCGAGGAGGCACATCGTGACCTACGACGAGCAGCTGATCGAGTACATGAAGCTCAACCCTGAGCAGGCTGCGGCCGCGCTCCACACCGACGGGCCCGCTGCCGTCATCGGAGCTCCGGGTTGCCTGGCGGGAGAAACTGAGATCTCCTACCTACGAGGAAAAAGGCACGGGGGCCGAAAGATTTGCCTCGAAGAGCTGTTCCTCAAGTTCAACGGGATGCCGTCGCGGCGCAAGGCGTGGGAGGACCTGTCCGAGCCGACGTATACCTACTCGCTCGGCTCGGACGGGACCTCCTATTATAACAAGATAGAAGCCGTCATCTATTCCGGGATGAAGCCCTGCGTGAAGGTCGTAACGGATCGAGGGCACGAGCTGGTGTGCACCAGCGACCACAAGTTCCTCCTGCCTGATCTGTCCTATGCCGCAGCAGGAGAGTTGCGCGGCGGGCGTAGCGGCTCCGAAGTGATGATGCTCGGCTCCATGAAGCCGAATAAGGGAGCGGGGCGCACACGCAAGGGCGCGAGAGTCATAGTAGACACCAAGTACCACCCCTACGGTTGGCTACATGTGGTGCACGCCGTAGAGCGCATGCAAGAGCCGAAGAACTATACATACAGGAGGGTTCCAAGAGCGCGCTTGGTCCTGGAAGCCGCGATGAACGGAGTTTCATATGCGGAGTTCGTGCATGTACTGAAGACCGACGCCAGGGCCTCATCGAAGTTCCGCTACCTTGACCACCTTCTGCAGGTGCACCACAAAGACGAGGATAAGCTTAACGACTCTATCGACAACCTTCAGCCGATGACGTGTGAGGCGCACTCCCGCGAGCACGGCAAGACGGAGAACTTCAACGTCGAATACTACAGAAAAGAGCGGGTGGTTTCTATAAGTCGCGTCGGCACCTGGCCGACGTTCGACATCTCCATGCAGGGTCCAGATCACAACTTCGCCGCCAACGGGTTCTTCGTCCACAACAGCGGCAAGACTAAGACGATCATCGCGCGCATCGCGCGGCTCGTCGCGCTCGGTGTGCCTCCCTCGGGCATTCTTGCCATGACCTTCACCCGTACCGCCGCCGCGGAGATGCAGCAGCGCCTCGAGGCGCTCGGTCTTCGCGGCGCGCGGGTCGGGACCATCCACTCGGTGTGCTCGCAGATCTTGGAGGTGAGCGCATCCTACCTCGTCTCCGGGCTCGAGCTCGACACGAACGACCGCCTGAAGTGGACCCTGCAGGGCCTGCTCGGTGACCTCCGCAAGGAGAACGCCATCCCGAAGCGCGAGGTCGACGTGAACGAGGTCTGGCGCGCGATCTCGCGAATCAAGACCTTCACCTGGGCGCCAGTTCACGGCGACCCCTTCCGCTCGCGCACCTTCCGTGATCCCTTCGAGACCGCCTGCCAGGCCTTCTGCCGCAAGACCGGCATGGGAGCCGGGGCGCTCGCCTACGTCTTCGAGCAGTTCGAGGAGCGGCGCGCCGCTCGCTGTCAGTACGGCTTCGACGACATGCTGCTCTGGGCCTGGTACGTTCTTCGCACAGACCCCGAGGCGCTCTACCGCTGGCGCAGCATCTACGCGCACGTCATCGTCGACGAGTGCTTCGATGGACGAACACCTGTGACGCTACCGGATGGAACGCAGCGGTCCATCAGGGACCTCGTGGACAGCCGCTACGCAGGTCCGATCCTCAGCTACAACCTGCAGACCCGCCAAATGGAGCCACGCGCGGTCACTGGATGGCACAAGATTCCGCTCGCCAAGAAGATGGTGCGGGTGGTCGCAAGACGTCAGGGCTTCGCCAAGGACGGGAGCCGCCTCGGCCCGTTGACCGAGCGCGTGAGGTTCGGCCTACGATACCTACTGTGCACAGAAGACCAACTCGTGCTGCGCGGAGTTGGCTCATCGGCTCGCATGGTACCCGCTGCAGAGCTACAAGCCGGCGACGTGCTGACCCTCGAGAGCGAAGCGCCCAAAGCGCCGGAGTACGCCAAGGCGGCTGGCCACGGCATCGCCGGAAGACAAAAGCTCGCTCAGCTGATGAGGGAAAAAAACCGCGGCGGCTCGTGCGGTGGTGCAGCTTCGGGCGGCTACATCCCCGTCCGTGGTGGAAACGGTGCTGGCCCTTCCCCCACAGAGCTGTCGGTGCAAGCCAAGCTCGGAGCTGGCTGGCTCATCGGGCATTCCATTCCGACCGGCTTCGTCCCCCATCACTACAAGATTGATGTAGCCAATCCGGACCTGATGATAGCTATCGAGCTCGACGGGAGCTCTCATATGGCTTCGGGGAGGCAGCAGGCAGACGCCCGCAAAGATCAGAGGCTACAAGAGCTCGGCTGGACGGTAGTGCGGCTGCGCAACAAGGACGCACTGCGGATGTCGTCGTGCGAGATTCTGCAGCTCACCGGGATCGAATCCGCTGCCTGCCCCATTCCCGCCGAGGTCGTCTCCGTCGAGGAATGGCAGCCAGCCGACGCCTTCGTCTACGACATCGACGTCGAGGGCACCCACACCTTTCTGGCAGACGGCCTTGTCGTGCACAACTGTCAGGACAGTAACCCCGTGCAGTGGGATATCGCGGCGCTCATCGCCGGCTGGCCGCCGCTCGACCTCGGGGCGATGGCGGCGCCTGCTGAGCGCTGCAACCTGATGGTGGCGGGAGACGTCTCGCAGAGCATCTTCGGCTTTCAGAACGGGACGCCCGCGCTCACCTCGGAGTTCGTGAAGGTGCCGGGCGTCTCGGTCTACCCGCTGCCGGTCAACTACCGGTCGGTGCCGGGCATCTGCGAGGCGTCGTATCAGATCGTGAAGGATCGCCCCTGGCATCTCGTCGGGCCGATCCGCGCCGTGCGCGAGAGCACCGGGCAAGCCGTCCGCGTCGTGCCCTGCGCGAGCGGCGCCGAAGAAGCCGCGCTCGCCGTCAAGGAGTGCCGCGAGTACGCCGAGGGCAACGGCTGGGACTTCTCGAAGTGCGCCATCCTAGCGCGTCTCTCCGTCGATCTCTATCAGGTCGAGCTCGAGTGCATCCGGCAGCGAATCACGTACCTCAAGCGCGCGGCCGGCTCCTTCGTCGAGAGCAAAGAGGTGACCGACATTCTCGCTTACCTGCGCGTCGCGTGCGGCTGCGATCCCGAAGGCCGCTGGCTCCGCCACATCATCAACACCCCCTTCCGCTTCATCTCCAAGAAGACCATCACGGCAGCCGAAGAGATCGGCCGCGAGCGCGGCATCTCGCTGCTCGACCAGATGCTCGAGGACCGCTCGGCGCTCAACCGGCCGCAGCGCATGGCCATGCTCGACCTGCAGCGCCTGCTCGTCCGGCTCAACAAAGCCGCCGCGGCAGCCGAGGGGGCGCTCCTGCTCGGCCCTCCGCCGGCGGAAGGAGTCGAGGTGCCGCAGCCTGACGGGCCCGAAGACCTCATCGCCGACATCTTGCTCACGACCGACTACGTCGAGGAGCTTCGGCGGCACGAGGGGCTCTCCTCGATGGATGAGAGCCGGCAGGCGGTCATCGGAGCCCTGCAGCGCATCGCCAGGGAGTTCAAGTCGGTGATGCAGTTCATCGCCTACGTCGACGGGCTCTCGGTGGCGCTCAAGCAGGCCAAGCACACTGGCCTTCGCGCCAAGGACGGCGAGCAGTCGAACGCGCTCGTGCTCTCGACCATCCACCGCGCCAAGGGGCTCGAGTGGGGGCACGTGAACCTGGTGGGTATTTCAGATGGTACCTTCCCCTCCTCGCGCACGGATGACCCAGACGAGGAGCTGCGTCTGCTGTTCGTGGCAGTGTCCAGAGCCGCGGATAGCTGCACTGCGTCATACATCCAGAGCGAATGTAGTGAGGGAAAACCTGCTTACGCCGAAATTTTGGGCAAAAAAACGGGGTCGTAAGAAATTCATAACAACGTGTTGTAATTGTTACGCATTTTTCAGTTCGCCGAAATTTGAAATTTACTGAGTTTTTGCGTAACAAGCCGCTACATTCGTTATGGTTTTCAGTGCGCGTGCCCTTTACAATTTGTCCATTTCTCACCCATCTTTGTATTAGTAGTCAGAGAGAAAATCATCCATGCGCGAAGAGAACGGACCCAAGGATGCGCTCGCGGTGTGGTGGCTGGACGTACTCCGACGCATCGGGAAAATATACTCGGTGAATCTGGCCACGCTGCTGTCGACGCCGGAGGGTCGCCTGCGACCCACCCTGACCGTGTACACGGCGCGCAAGGTGTTGGCGGCGGAGGCGGCTCGGCGGCTCGGTGAGGAGGGGGCGATGCACTGGCTGTTAGCTGTGACCAACATGCAGCGCAAGACCATCTCGCGGCTGCTAGAGGCGCGGCGGGACCCTGGGGTCGTCTACATGGTGGAGCGGCTGCGGGAGCTCGCCTAGCGGCGCCTGCTGCCCGGCTGCGCGTTCTGCGCTGTCCTCCAGGCGGGCTCGCTCGCCCGCGCGTTGAAGTCGTCGAGCAGGGCCTTGCCGACGATCGCTCCCTCACCCGTTTTTAGTCGCAGGCAGGAGCTGGCGTCGACCGGCATGCCGCTGCAGGTCTGACGGAGCCTGGCGATGGCGGCGTCGGCGTGGGCGCGGAAGGCGGCGTTGCGCTCGTACTCGAGCGCTACCATCTGGTGGATCGTGGAGTCGGACAGCATCTTCAGGCCTCCGGGGAGGCCGAGAGCCTCCGGTCAGCAGGGCATGGCAGCCGGGATGACGGGGTCGACCTCGTAGAGCTCGAGGGCGGCGCGCATCTCCTGGCGCTCGTACATCATGATCCTCTCCAGAACCTCGATGGGGGTCAACGGGTTCAGGCTGCGCCAGGCGGGAACGCCGCGGGTGCGCGAGCCATCGGAGGAGGTCGAGCGGCGCACCTCGGCGCGCTGGTCGACGAAGCCGCGCTCCTCGAGGGCCTCGAGGGAGGCCTTGACCTTCGCGGGAGGCATGTTGAGCGCGGCGGCGATGTCGCTCGTCGTGAGGGGGCTCTGCGCGACGAGGAGCTGCAGGGCGCGCTGGCGGATGTAGACGTCGTGGACGTGGCCGACGTCGCCGTTGAAGAAGGCGAACTCGACGAGTCCGTCGCGTGAGCCATCGAACATGGGGACGACGGAGAAGAGGTGTCCGTCGCGCTCGTCGCGGATCTTTTCGGAGTCGACGGAGATGACCTTCAGCTCCTCGGGCAGCCCGAGCTGCTTCGGCTGACCGGTGAGGTGGATGACCACGTCGGCCCAGCCGCGCAGCGCTGACGAGCCGCGCAGCGTCGGTTTGTTGTCGCTAGAGCCCTTGGTCTGGTGGTGGATGATGACGAGGCTCGTGTTGAAGCGATCGATGATCTTGTTCGCGTTCCGACGGAAGCGCTTCGTGTCACGCGCGCTGTTCTCGTCGCCCTGGAAGAAGCTGTCGAGCGGGTCGATGAGGGTGAGCACCGGCTGGATGCGCTCGACGTTCTCCTCGAACTCGCGCGCCTCGTCGAGGTCGTCGAGCAGGAACGCGTCGTGGCAGAAGTGCAGGTCCACCTCGTCGGGGCGAAGGCCGCGCGACCGGAGCTGGCCGATGAGCCGCCGGCGGATGGCCGCGATCGATCCCTCGACGGTGACCACGAGGACCGGCCCATGATGCTTGACCGGGAAGAGCCCGAGGTGAAGCTCGCGCGCGGGAGCGGCAACCGCCACGCACAGGTCGAGCATCATTGTAGTTTTGCCCGTCCCCCCGTCGCCATAGACGAAGGTCTTGCCGTTCTTGGGGATCATCAGGGGCACGATCCACTGGTCCGGGTCCACCTCGAGCTCGACCAGCTCCTTCATGGTGTAGACCCTTTTCCGCTTGATCTCCGGGTCGTTTGCCAAGTACTCTGCCTCCTTGTTGCCCACCAATTCACCACCACCAGCAGCATCCGTCAAGGCTCGCCTCCGAACCCCAGGACTCCCCTAAGATTCTTGCGGGCGGAATCCGATCACAATGCGCGTCCGATCCGCATGACACTGATTATCTGATTGCTTCCGAAGAGTTGTGCGATTGTTGTTGACCGGGTTAGATCCGACTAGTATCCAGATCTCGTGCTTCAAGACCTGCTCAACGGCTTCGTGTTTCAGGACACGATCCTACCGCCACGCCAACGCATCATCGGCGCCTCTGGGATCTCGGAGGAGCAGGCGCGTCGGCAGCTCGAGTCTCTCCTGCAGGTTCCTGGAGTCGAGTACAAGGTCGACACGCGGATCCCCGCCAACACCGGCTATTACCTGCCGCGGAGCCTGCACACCGCCGGGCAGCTCGGAGCAGGACTGCTCGACTACCCAGAGGACGTGACGCTTCCTGCTTGCCCGCTGAGCGGCCGGCCACTTCGCCCCCACCAGCTGCGCACCGTCGCCTTCATCCGCGCCATCACGCCCTGGACAGAGGGCGCCATCGTCGGCGCCGACGCCGGCTGCGGCAAGACCATCTCGACCCTGCAGGCGTTCTGGCTGGACCAGTTCGCGGCGCGGCCGGTGGTCATCTGCGGGACAAAGAAGACCCGCGGCGCGTGGGTCGGCGAGACGCGCGACCCGGCGGTGCACTACGGCCTGTCCATCCAGCCGCTCGAGACCGAGACCCCGGACCTCGCGATGCTCGGGCGCCACCGGTGGTTCTTCATCCACTACGACATCCTGCCCTACTGGTGGAGCGCCATCCAGGCGACGCTCAAGCCGGCCGCGCTCGTCTTCGATGAGAGTCACCACCTATCGCACCCGAGCGCGCAGCGCTCCGGAGCAGCGCTCTCGCTCTCGCGCGCGTCCTCTGTCGAGCGTCGGGTGCTCCTCACGGGTAACCCAATGCCCAACGAGCGCCGAGACCTCTACGCGCAGCTCGCTGTGGCCCAGCCTCGACAGTGGGGCTGGAAGCCGGACCAGTTCTGGTCTCGCTACTGCGGCATGCGCTACGAGGTCGTTGGAGAGAGCGGGCAGACCGTGCCGAACTTCGACGAGTCGCGGGTGAGCGACGAGGCTATCGTCGAGCTTCGCGCGCGTCTCGCGGGCACGCTGCTTCGCTACACGAAGGACGTCTGCAGCGGGGTGCCCAGTCTGCGCATCATCGCGCGCGACGTCGAGCTCGACGACCCAGAGGTGCTTGCCGACTACCGCGCGGCGCAGCGGGACATCGCGTCCTACCTACGCGGCAAGGGCGTCCTTCCGGACGAGTCGGCCAAGATCACCTTCGGCGGCATCACGCTCGAGCTATCGAAGCACGAGCTCGCGCACGGTATGGGCAAGGCGCGCGCCTACACGGTGCTGATCGGATTGCTCTCAGCGCACAAGGCGCGCAAGGCGGTCGACTTCGCGCTCGAGCAGCTTCAGGGCGCCTCGCACGTGGTCATCTTCACCCAGCGAGTGGCTCCGGCCAAAAACGCAGCGCGCCTGCTCACCGAGCGAGGGGCTCCTGTATTCGGGCCCATCACGGGCGAGATGGCGCAGGACGAACGAGAGACCGTCGCGGCAGCGTTCGCGAAGGCCGAACGAGGAGTCTGCGTTGCGACCATGGGCGCCGCTGGCGAGTCGATCAACGAGCTCTCTATCGCCTCGCGCGGCGTGATGGTGGACCTCGACTGGCGTCCCTACACGCTGATGCAGGCCATCTCGCGCCTGCAGCGCGACGGCTCGGCGCACCGAGAGGTGCAGTTCATCTTTCCGATCTGCCGTGGCACGATCGACGAGGAGATGCTCAACCTGCTCGAGGCGAAGGTGACCTCGCAGGTGAGCGCTGTCCCCGAGGAGCGCGACGGGCTTCGCCTGGTCGACGAGCTCATCGCGACATCCATGCGCTCCGAGGAAGGCAAAGACCTCGACGCGCTCTGCTCCGCGCTAGCCGCGGTGGAGGACTAACCAATGCAAGAGCAGCGCACCTACACCAACTTCCATCCGGACCTGCGCGTTCCGAGTATCGACCTCGACGTAGGCGGCTTCACGCTGTTCATCTTCGGCGGGCAGGGCACGCGCAAGACGACGGGCGCGGGGCTCTTCCCGAACCCGCTATTCCTGTCGTGCGGCCCGGAGGGTGGTGACGACGCGCTGACGCAGTTCCCTGCGCTATACGGGCGGCCGATCCCTCCGATCTTCCGCGTGACCTCGGTCCAGCACATGACGAACTACGTCAACTGGATCGTGACGAGCGCCAAGCAGGCGGGCTTCTGCACCATCGTCGTGGACTCGATCACGTTCTACATCGACATGTGGATCTCCGAGGAGCTGAAGAAGCGCCAGCTGCCGAACGGCGAGCTCCCGCAGATGCGCAAGCCTGACTGGGGCGCGCTCGAGACGCACCTCGTGCGCAACCTCGCGATGAAGCTCCACGGAACGGGCCTCAACATCATCTGGCTCGCGCTCGAGAAGCGCATCACCGAGTCGAACGAGAAGGACGGCACCTCGCGCCTCGTCGGCGTCGAGCCACTCTTCACCGGCGGCGCGCGGCTCAAGATCCCTGCGCTCTGCAAGATGTTCGTCCACGCCGAGAACTTCCTTGAGCCCAACCCGAACGCGATGGGCCGCAGCATCACCATCCCCAACTGGTGGGTCTCACCGACCAACCTGAACAAGGACATCCGCCACAAGTACGGCAACAGCTTCCCCGAGGGCAAGCTCGTCGCGCCTCCGCCAGCGTTCTACGGAGTGCAGACATTGCCGCAGGGGTTCTTCGACCCCTTCGGGGCCATCTACTCGAGGATCGGAAACCTCGTCTACACCGGGCCGCAGACGGCGGCTCAGGTTCGATAAGCAGTTCACCCGGGTGCCCAATACGTACCCACAACACGCGCTCACTCACGTGAGCGGCAACCAAGGAGAAAGCACATGGCAGTCATCCCTCTCAACATGGCGAACGTCCAGCCGGCCGAGAAGTGGCGTCCCGTCGCGGGCGACTACTACCTGGAGATCGTCAGCGCGACCCAGAAGGCCGCGAAGGAGACGGGCAATCCCTACCTGGAGATCGTCTCCAAGGTGCTCATGGGGCCTGGCGCGGCGCAGGACTCGAACGGCCGCAAGGTCTACCACAACTACATGCTGTCGGACAAGGGCGCGCCCTTCCTCCGCCGGCTGATCGACGCGGCGGGTCTCGGCCAGCACGTGGCCGCCAACGGTGGGCAGTTCGACGACGCGTGGCTCGTCGGGCGGCAGATCCTCGTCAAGCTGACGATGCGCAACGACAGCGTCAACGTCGGCGACGAGCGCCCCATCCAGGCGGCCGGCCAGCCCCAAGCCGCCCCGATGAACGCCCCAGCGACCGCGCCCTCGCCGAGCATGCTCCAGCCGGTCGTCCCGGCGGTCACCCCGGCGCCCGCGCAGCCGCAGTTCGCGCAGCCGCAGTTCGCCGCCCCGGCGATGCCGCAGGGCTTCGTGCCGGCGCCCCAGGCCGCGCAGCCGATGGCCCCGCAGGGCTTCGCCGCGCCGGCGCCCCCTCCGGGCTTCGTCGGCCAGCGCTAGCGCTTCGTAGGGGGATCTCTCGATCGTGAACTGAACGGACTGCAGCCCGAGCCGCAATGGTGCGGCTCGGGCTTATGGGACCCCAGCAGCCCCATCGATGTGGGCACGGGCGACTCGCCAAGTGGCGCCGAGTGGCGAGAGCGGGTTCGACGCCCGCAGGTTCCCCGGGTGAGCGGTAGCATGCGACCACGGCCGCCGCAGCGTACCGCGTCAGCTCGCTCCGCTCACCCACCTTATTGGCTCACGCTGCGCTGTGAAGGGTGCCCGTACCGATGTCGATACAGAGACTTCGTGCCGTTCACGGTACCCGAAATGCTTCCTCCGTTCCCCCGAAAGTGGAAGCGCAAGCCGCGCACCAGGGAGCGTGCCCACTACAAAGCTATTGTCGAGACACTCCGGAAGCCTTCCGAGGACTCGAGGGACTGGAGATACAAACGGCGGGGGACTGTGCTCGGTGTCATGCACGCCGAGAAGAAACGCCTCTGGATGCAGCTCACCGAGAGCTGCCCCTATCAAGGTCTCGACGCGGAGGCTCTCGAGTCTGCGAGGACGCAATGAAGATGAAAACAGCGAGTGATCCAGAAACGGTCGCCATGGCTGCCGACCTGATGGCCAGAAGGGCACGGAAGCCATGGAGGGAGCTCAGCGTAGGCAGCAGTGCGAGCGCGATTATAGAACAGGCGGCTAATCGAGGACTGGAGGTGATCGTCAATACAGTCTTCGCTCTTGGGCCGAACGACGCGCGAGTCGACTGGTGCATTGTAGCGCAGATCGACGGCGTCTCCGCCGCAGCGCGCGAGGTTCGTGTGGCATTGCAGCGCGCTGCTAGGATGTGGAACAACAAGCACAGGCCAAAGAGGAGCAGGTCGCGGAGGTCGTGATGGTCAAGGTTAAGGGAAACATCTGGGAGTTAGGTAGGAGTCCGCACTGGATCGTGGTGCCGACGAACATCGGGTGGACCTCTGAGGGAAAGAACGTGATGGGCGCCGGGATCGCGCTGCAGGCGAAGAGGCACTATCCGATGCTGCCGTCGTGGTATGGAGCCTTCTGTAAGCGCTTCGGCGCGGCGACGCAGCCCTGCTGCTTTAGCAACCTCATCCTCTTCCCGGTCAAGCCTCTCGACCTTGGCCACCCGTACCTATCGTGGCGGCAGGAAGCCTCGCTCGAGCTGATCGAGAGATCTGCATACAACCTGGCTCAAGCCGTGCGCATCATGGAACGCGTCGGCGGGGCCAACATCTACGTGCCTCTCGTCGGCTGCGGAAACGGTGGGCGCAAGCCAGAAGAGGTGCTGCCCATACTCGAGAGGCATCTAACCGACGAGAGATTCGTCTTGGTGGAGTACAAGAAGTGAGCGCGAGCAGTTTGTGGACTCAGGCCTCGGCGGCGGATCAGGGAGTGCGGCTGCCGAGCTGGACTCCCGGGCAGCGGGTGCACGCACTGCTCGCGCAGCCGAACTGCGATCAGTGCCCGCTGAAGTACTGCCGCAAGGTACTACCAGACGGGCCCATCCCGGCACGCATCGCCTTCGTGGCGGAGAACCCCGGGAGGCAAGAGGAACAAGACGGCTACGGGCTGGTCGGCCCTACAGGGCAGCTCGTCTGGCAGATGTGTGCCTCGTTTGGACTGACTCGCGATCAGGTGTGGGTCTCCAACAGCGCTCTGTGCAGACCGCGCGACATCACGCTCTCGAATGGGGCAGTCATACCGGAGCAACAGGTCAAGGTGATGAGCGCCTGGGCATGCAGGCAGCGGCTGCTGCGCGAGCTGCTGATGGTAGGCCCCCAGGTCGTCGTGCCGATCGGCAACTTCGCGCTCTGGGCGGTCTCAGATCTGCCCGACGCGTCCATCTTTGCCTACCGAGGCTCACGACTCGACCTCGACCTCGAAGCAGTACTGACGCGCGTCGTGGCCGGCAAGGAGCACGCCCCTATCATGCGAGCCAGGAGCTCGAAGTGAGCCGGGACAGCGCTCATCGCACCGCGAAGCCGCGGCTGTACGCCACCTGGGTCGAAGGAAAAGGGTGGAAGCTGCTCATGCGCCACGCTGGTGGGTACGTCGGCACGCTGTCGGGGTACGACAGAGTCTTCTTCCGTAGCTACAGCAAGGCGCGGCGAGTGATCGCCGCGCTCGAAGAGGCCATCTGATGTGGGGTATCCCGACTGTCCACCCAGCGTCGTTCCTCCGGGGAGGCAAGCCCATCTCCGACGTGGTGACCGCTGATCTGCGCAAGGCTTGGCGTCTCGCGCAGCCCGGAGCGGTACCGAACCAGCACGAGAACTTCGTCATTGTGCACCCGGGAAATCCAGATCCTCTCGAGCACGTGGTTCGCGTGGCTCTCGAGTGGATGCGATGCTGGCGGCTTCGCCAGGTGCCGACCTCCGTCGATATTGAGACCAGCGGACTCAACATGTTCCGCTGCAACCTCTACTCCATCGCGCTCTCTGGCGTCGACGGAAACGACGTGGCTGTGGCCTGGACGCTGCAAGGCCTGAACACGCTACCGTGGGAGGCCGAGCGCGTGCTGACCGAGGAGCTGAGACTGCTCCTGGCCGAGGAGTCTGTTACCAAGATCTATCAGAATTCGCCCTACGACCGCTGCGTGCTCTCGGCCAAAGGCTTCACCATCCGCGGCCGTACGATAGACACCCAGGGGCTTGCGCACATCGTTCAGCCCGACATCCCAAAGGACTTGGGCTTCATCGGCCATACCTATCTGGACGTCGAGCCCTGGAAGATCTCCGACCACGGGGGAAAGAAGGCGGCTACCGAAGACGTGATCGAGCTGCTCGTGTACAACGCGAAGGACGCGCTCAACACGGGCAAGCTCGTGGACCCGCTCATGCGAGAGATCGCCGAGCGGGGCATGAGCCAGCAGCTCATCACCTATCAGAACGCCTTTGCCGACCTGGCGACCGACATGGAGCTGGCGGGGCTGCCCATCAACTACGAGCGGCGGGCGCAGATGGGCGCGGAGCTGCTCGGCAAGATCGAGAAGGCGAAGGCGGAGCTGCGGGAGCTGCTGCAGTGGCCCGACTTCAACCCGATGAACAACGCGCACCGGGTCGAGGTCTACTACGGGGACAGGTACCTCAAGCTGAAGCCTACCGCGTGGTCTGAGAAGACGCACACACCGACGACGAGCTACAAGAGCGAGACCCTCATCGATCGGCTCGAGGATCCCATCATCAGCCGCATCGTGAAGGTGCAGGAGTGGCAGGTTCGGCACACGCGGCTCTACTCGCCGAAGGGCGCGTTCGCGAGCTACATCGAGCGCGACCGGCGCATGCACCCGCAGTGGAACTGCTACGACGCAGAAACAGAAGTTCTGACCGACAAGGGGTTCATCAAGTTCCCGGAAGCTGTCAAGCGCGTTGACGGGCTCAAGTTCGCGCAGTACGACCCTGACAGCGAGTCCATCTCGTTCGTCAAGGGATCTAATCCTGTGGCAGCAGCCGGCGCAAAACTGCTGCAGGTGAAATCTGAACAGGTGGACCTGCGTGTCACACCGAACCATCGGCAACTGCTGCGCGAGCGACCCGGCCGCAAGAAGCGAGTGCACGTGCTTGCGGCTGGCGAACTACGCAGCAACCTTCGGTGGGTACATGCTGGCACCCACCTATTCAGCCCGACCGGACTGGACCTGGGAGAAAACGGGGTTCGGCTGCTCGTGGCCGCGCAGGCGGACGGATCGCTGATAGGAAACACCTGGAGATTCAACTTCAATAAAGAGCGTAAGTATCGCCGGCTGCTGTCGATACTGGACGCGCTCGACCATGACTACACCTGCAAGGATCTTGGGCCGGAACTGCCGTCTGGCTACACCTGCAGGTACAGCGTACGATTGGCAACCAGCTCGCTGACCGGCAAGCTGAAAGACCTCCTGCGCAAAGAGAGGTCGTGGGGCCCCTGGTTGTACGACATGACCATGGATGAAGCGGAAGCGTTTTCTGCTGAGGTAACCAAGTGGGATGGAAGCCAGGAGGGGCTAGGCGGCCGTTATAACACAACTGTGGCCGACAACGCTATGTGGGTGCAAATAATAGCCTGCCTCACTGGCCGGAGAGCCCACGTATCAAAGCACCAGTTTCAAGGTGGAAGCGGCTGGCGGGTCAACATTCGCAAGCGCAGATTCTCTGCGGTCAAAAAACCAAGTCCTGCGGTGGCGATGCGCGGGACCCACACCGTCTACTGCGTCAACGTGCCCACCTCGTTCCTGGTGGTACGCCGAGGCGGCAAGGTGGTCATCAGCGGAAACAGCGCAGGGCAGAAAGGTTCGCGATTCTCCTCGAAGGACAACGTACAGAACTGGCCCAAGGAAGACCGCGACTTCATCGAGGCTCCTCCGGGACGCTGCTTCGTCGGGGCAGACAAGGACCAGCTCGAACTGCGCGTTGCGGCCGCGCGCGCCGGCGTGCGCGAGCTGATCGAGGAGATGGCCAAGCCCGACGGAGACCCGCACACGCTCGCCTCGAAGCATGTGTGGCCCGGGTTCATGGAGAAGGACAAGTCCGAGCGCAAGAAGCTGCGCGACGCGGTCAAGAACGTAGTCTACGCTTCGCTTTACATGGCCATGGTCAAGACGGTGTGGCACACCGTCCGGGAGAAGAAGTATCTCTCCGTCGAGATGCGGGCCGCGCTGACGCTGCCGGTCGTGTCGCACATCTATCACAGCTACCTGGGCAAGTTCGTCGAGTTCAAGCGCTACCACGATGCCAAGTACGACAAGATACAACGCGACTATTTCATCGAGGCACCTCCTCTCGGTCGCCGGCGCTACTTCCCGATTCCTGCCCTGGCTGAGTACAACGAGGTGGCCAACTGGGACGTGCAGGTGATCGGCTCGGACTTCGTCGGGGTGGCCATGGTGCACATCCAGGACGAGCTGAAGCGTCGATACAACGATGCGTGGATCATCATGCACGGGCACGACCAGGTCGTGGTCGAATGCTGGGAGAAAGACGCCGAGTCGATCAAGAAGCTTGTCGACCACCTCTTCGGCAACGACATCGTCGACGGGCCGGCAGGCCCCGTTCGCCTGACTGCAAAAGCCAAAGTTGGGCGCACATTGCTGGATGTTAAGTAAACTTCGGAAAACTTGACACGCAGTTAAATCTGCCCTACTTTGCCTACATGAGCAGATCGACACCAAGTTTGACGGGAAGGCGCTTCGGTAGGCTTACGGTGGTAGCTCCCGTGTGGGCTGGCCGCGGAATACACTGGTTGTGCGACTGCTCCTGCGGGAGCCAATCAGTAGTAGCCACTACGTCGTTGACCGGTGGAGCGACTAAATCGTGCGGGTGCCTAAAGCGTTTGGTTACGACAAAGCGCAACACGAAGCACGGATGCAGCAAGCGTGGCGCTCCCACGCACGAGTACACTGCGTGGCAGCGCATGCTATCACGATGCGATAACCGCAACGATGCGGGGTACCACAACTACGGTGGAAGAGGCATTGCGGTGTGTGAACGATGGCGTGATTTCCGCAACTTCCTGCACGACCTTGGTCGCAAACCATCCGCAGAGCACACACTGGAGCGCACAGACGTAGACGGAGACTACCGCCCCGACAATTGCAGGTGGGCAACACACCTCGAGCAGGCTAACAACACGCGAAGAAATGTATGGATAGAAGCTCGTGGAGAGCGGAAGACTATGTCTCAGTGGGCCCGCGAGCTGGACGCCTCACCGGCGACAATACGCGATAGGCTGCGACGCGGTTGGCTCCCCGAGGAGGCGGTGACAATTCCTCCTCAGCACCTCGGGTACACCAACCGCGCGCGCGTCGAGGTCAAGTAAGATTCGGAATACGTAGGAGGTGCTGCGATGGGATTCCTGTGCCTCGAGTGCCGTCACTGGAGCATCGGCCAGTGCGCGCAGCCCGTGCGGTGCGTCGACGGTGCACTATTTGCGCCGGCCGGCAAGGTGAAGTTCAAGTTCCCCCCGCCGCGCAACCTGACCGGAGCAGACATAGACGCAGCCGTCGAGGAGTCGCTGCAGGCCGGCGAGGAGTTTCGCGCGCTGACCAAGCCGATGGAGGATCGCGATTGGTCGCACGCGGCGACGTGGCGGAGCGGCGCCGAATCGGAGCGCATCCGCATCCTCCCGCTGCTCGAGGAGGTGCTGGAGGCGGCGTGCGAGGCGGAGGAGCACGGACGCCGGATCGACGCGCAGCGCTGCCAGTACGGGATCGAGTGCGTCGGCCTGGAGCAGCAGGTGGCGTGGCACCGCGAGCAGGCAGCGGGGCTGCGCCGCGAGTCACTGATCTACCAGTTGCAGCTCGCCAAGTTCGACGAGCGCATCGTGGCGCTGCTGAAGAAGCAGGACGACGAGTATAGGGCGGTGGTCAAGGCGCTGCGCAAGCGAGACACGAAGGCGTTTGAGCTGCACGCGTCCCGCTCGGATTCACTGCAGACTGCCATCAACCTGCTCGACCCGATCTCCGACGAGGAGGTGGGCATCGGCGAGCGCGACCTGGCGCCGAAGAGGACGTGCGAGACGTGCGCGAGGTGGGGACGCTGCTGGCTCGGGAGTTGCGAGTGCGGCCGCAAAAACTACGTGCCGCGCGTCATCGTCGAGGAGGAGAATGAGTGATGAACGTCTGTTACAACTGCGGGATCGTGGTGAGCTAATGCCCTACGACCCCCGCACCAAGTGCCCCGTCTGCGGCAAGACCGTCGTGTATCTGCATTGCGCAGACGCTGGCGGGCCGTGCTCGGAGTGCCTCGAGCGCAGCGACTACGAGCGCGGCCGCGCTGAGGGCGTCAAGGAGGAGCGGGGGCGGATCGTTGCGGCGCTGCAGGCTCTGCGCTCTGCGTCGCCCGACCCGCTATGGTGCGCTGCCATCTCCACGGCGATCTCGATAGCGGAGGGCAAGCATGAGTGACAACTCTGACCGCGTGCACCGGCACGCGCGGTGGATTCTGGAGTGCGCGACGGACCGCGATAGCGGATATCGCTGCTGGGGCGCCTACGGCAACGTGCGCTACTACGCGCCGGGGAACCTCTACGCGAACGGATCCACTTGCTGGACCGTCTCCGGCGACCTGCGGACGACGTTTCGCGGCCTGCTGCACGAGCGGCTGATGCGGGAGGCGATTGCCGACGCCGAGCGCAGATCGCAGCAGCGCGAGGCGGAGATCAACTGGCGCTACTGCGTCGAGGTTGCTGACATCAGACGTGACCTGCTCGCCGAGGCCGAGTCCGCCCGCGCCGGCGAGGCGGCGGCGCTGGAGGAGGTGTCGGCTGAGAGGTCGCTGCGCAACCTCTGCAAGGGCATGTGGAGGTCGGCTGAGGATGAGATCGAGACGGCGCTGGCCGGCGAGGCGGCGGCTCTCGAGCGAGTAGCCGATCTGGAGGCGCTGGACGACAGGCAGTACGCGCTCAGCCAGGAGATCGAGGAGGCGCTGGAGGAGGAGCGAGATACGGCACTGGCCGGGGAGAGCGCGGCGCTGGAGGAGTACGCGCTCCTGGTGCAGTCCGGCCTCGTCTCGCTGCAGCGAGCTGCCGACATGATCAACGATCGCGAGGCGATGTGGCACAGCCGCGTTGAGTCGGTGAGGGCGGCGCTGGCATCGGCCACTGAGGAGGGAGTTGGGTCTGCCAGAGGCCTGCGCCGAGCGCTGGAGCTGCTCGATGGCGAAAGCGAAGAGAAAAAGAAATCACCATGAGATCTGGCTACCGCGACCTGGAAGGGCAAGTATTCGGCCGGCTGACAGCGCTCGAGCCAGTGCCGATGCCTGGAAAGCTCCACTGGCGCTGCCGATGCAGCTGCGGCAAGGAAGCTACGATAGCCGCCTCCAGCTTGACCTCGGGCAGAACCAGATCCTGCGGGTGCCTGGCCGACGAGGACAAGCGCCTGCGTGGGCTCATCCACGGGCACGCCGTGGGAGGCGAGACGACGCCCGAGTACGACGCTTGGCGGATGATGGTCGCGCGCTGCAGGGACCCGCGCAACTGCAACTACCACCACTACGGCGCGCGCGGCATCACGGTCTGCGATGCGTGGGCCGATAGCTTCCAGACCTTCCTGCTCGCCGTAGGTCCCAAGCCCGGCCCCGAGTACTCCATCGGGCGCATCGACAACGACGGCAACTACGAGCCGGGCAACGTGCGCTGGGAGAACCCCGTCCAGCAGGCGAACAACCGACGGACCAACCGCAAGGTGACGGCCTTTGGCCGCACGCAGAACCTCAAGGAGTGGGCGATCGAGCTCGGCATGCCCCGGCAAACGATCGCCGATCGCCTCGCCCGAGGATGCACCCCAGAGCAGGCGCTGACACCAGCCGCTAAGAAGGAGCCCTGATGCCCATCACCGACAAGGACCTCGAGAACTGGTTCACCTACCATGCGCCCAAGCCGGACGACCCGCCCAAGTACCTGGCGATCCGCGAGGCCGGCCTGCTGCTCGCCAAGACCATCCGCGACAACACCCCGGCCTGCGCCGACCAGACCGCGGCCATCCGCAAGGTGCGCGAGGCCGTCGCCACCGCGAACGCCTCGATCGCCTGCGAAGGGAGGTGAGCCATGAAGAAGGCCCTCCTCGTCGGGATCAACGACTACGCTGGCTCCCCGCTGCGCGGCTGCGTCAACGACATGCTCGAGCTGCGTGAGCTCTTGAACACCGTCTACGGCTACCCGCTCGACAACATCCGCACGCTCTTCGACGATCGGGCGACGAAGAAAGAGATCTTGAACCGCCTCTACTGGCTCAAGCAGGGCGACGAGAAGGACGAAGCCGTCTTCGCCTTCAGTGGTCACGGATCGCAGGTCCGCTGCTGGAAGGGCAACGAGCTCGACGACGGGCTCGACGAGGTCATCTGCCCCTACGACTTCGACCGCTGCTGGGACTCGCCGCTCTCTGACGACATCCTCGGCAGCTACTTCAAGGGGCTCAAGGCCAAGCTCACCGTCATCATGGACTGCTGCCACGCCGGCACCATCACGCGCGAGCTAGCCCCACCTGACGCGCGCCCGATGCCCGACGCGCGCCCGATGTCGAAGGTGCTTGGATCCCTCCCGCTTCATCCGATGCTCCCCCAGCAGTCCCGGCCGAAGCGCGTCCTGCCACCGCTAGACGTCCACCTGCGCCAGGCAGGGCGGACCATGCGGCTCAGGAAGGTGGGCTCGTTCGTCCACAACGAGCCCGAGCTCGGGCACGCCCTCCTCGGCGCCTGCAGGAGTGACCAGACGGCGGCCGACTCGACCTTCGGGATCGTCGAGGGTGTGGCCCATGGAGCCTTTTCGTACTACCTGCTGGAGACCCTCAAGGAGCCGGCCAAGACCTTACTTCAGGTCATCGACGAGGTGAACCAGGGGCTCAAGGACGGGGGCTTCAATCAGCTGGCTCAGCTGGAAGCGCCCGCATCGCGCATCAACGGCTATTTTTCCACATCCCCCCGTTGACAGTCGCAGATCACGAGCTACACTGGCAGTAGAAGCCGTAGACGCAATGCATCAACCACGCACATGGACTTCTTCACCCGATACCGCGGCCTCAGCCGCGCCGAGCGCATCATCAAGGTGCTCGAGATGGCTCGCGAGATCTTCGCGCGCCTCGAGCGCTTCGGTGGTCTGTCTCGTGAGGAGCTTCGGCAGGTTGCCGAGGGGCTGACACGGGCCTACGAGTCCGAGTCAGCTGGTGAGGCTACGTCCGCGTCTTCCAACCAGCTCCCACTACCCTACGACATCACCGCTGCCAGACTGGCGAACTGAATCACAGCGCGGTAGGAACGATCAGCAGCGACACCTTGCACGACGCCGCAGGAGCGTTGCTCGGGCTGTTGAAGGCCGTCTGTGGATGCGTGAAATGCATGTAGGTTGCGTTGCCGTAGTGGATGTCGGTCCAGGCGCTGAACGAGAAGTATCCGTAGTCGCCGTGGATACCAGGCTCGAGCCAGTGCTTCCCGGCGGACAGGCCAGTCATCCAGGTTTGAGAGCGAAGCCAAACGGCCCCAGACCTGGCTGCCGCGTCCCACCCGGCGTACTTGAGCCCGTCGATGGCGAAAGCCGTGCCGCTGGTGCAGTACTGCGAGTGGTTGAAGCGCACCTCCAGATCAATGTACACACGATCTGACGTCGACCCGACCGTGAACTCGAAGCCGTCAAAACCAAGAAACGTTCCGTAGGCTCCACCAGCAGGGATTGTGGAGACGATCGAGTAGGTCACCCCGGTCGAGGCCTGCGCGTCTGCGTTGCGAAAGCGAAACGTGGTCGGGCTGGGCTGATCGTAGATCTGAAAGTAGCCCAGGTTGACCGCTGGCGGACCAGCGCCTCCTCCCGTGGCCGCCGCAGAGATGAAGACCAGCTTGCCGACGATCGAGCTGTTGAAGGTGGCTGCTCCATCGGTCAACGTGACCAGCCCGTAGGTGCCCGGAGCAGAGATGTCCTTCCCGCTACCAGAGGTAGTTCCTGTCGTCGCAGTCTGAAGAGGTGCAACCAGGCAGCCGTCGGCGTTCCCGGGCAGGATGCGTAGGTAGGACGACACGAGTCCGGGAGCTACCTGATCTGACTTTATCCCCTGCATGACAACCAGTCCTAGTAGGTGTACTTGGCCACGTACCAGTCGTTCGCCGCACCACTGGCGACAAACGTCACCGTCGTGGTCGACCAGGTGTACTCCATCTTCGAGGCGCCCAGGGAGTTCACCAGGCGCATGAGCACGCCGTTGCGAAACACGAACAGAGCGGCAGCCGACCCGGGCGTGTGACTCAAGGTGAGCGTCGTCTCGGCGCCTGTGGTGGCAGCAGGGTCGAGCTCGTCAGTCGCGCTGGTGCCGCCGCCTCCAGGAGCCGCCCACGTGCCGTCGGCGCGCAGGAAGTTGGTCGTGCCGCCACCAAGACGGGGGAGCAAGCCGTGCCGCCCGGTTGACGCATCGAGGTCGGTGTTGTCGTCGGGGGTCCCTAGGTCATCGAGCTTGATAGCGTCGCCGTTACCGCTGGTGTGTGACGTCGCATGCGCCTGCGGCGCGTTGCTGCCGGTCACATCGGCTCCCGAGTCAATGCCGTCCAGCTTGTTCTTGTCGGCGACCGACAGGAGCCCGCGCATGGCGTCGATGCCGCCGATCGCATCAGCGATCTGATCAGTGCCGGTGACGTGCGAGGCCGCATGCGCCAGCGGGGCGCCGCTGCCGCCCGCATCGATCACCGCGCCCACCTGCTCGAGGAGCAGCGGGAAGGGCCCGCTCGCGTCCCAGAGCGCGCCGGTGTCCCGCGGCTTGGCGAGGTTCGGGTCGTCCTCCGGCCAAAGCACCGTGTCGCCGGGCGTGCCCCACAAGATCTGCAGGAGCCCGCCAGCGAGGTTGGCCGCAGCCCGGACGGCCGTCACGATGTCGGCGTAGGCGCCCACGGATCAGTCCTCGATGGCCGCGGGGACCTTGCGGGTGACCACGACCTGGACCCGCGGCGCCGCGGGCTCGACCACCGAGAGCGAGATGAGCTGGAGCTCGGGCGAGAGCCGAGTCGCGAGCGCGGCCTTGGCGGCGACCTTGGCCTCCGAGGGGTTGTGCGCCTCGACGGTGAAGGTGTCGACCTGCGGGAAGCGGTACGGGGTCTGGCGGATGGCTCCGGTCGGAACGATCTTCGCGCGGAGCTTGGGCTGGCGCTCGAGGACTTCGACGGTGAACTTCATGACGGGGCTCCTCTCAGACGAGGCGGCTTGCGAAGCCGGCGGTCAGGTTGCAGGCGAGTATCTCACGGATCTCGAGCGAATTGACAGCGACTGGAACGACGTCCTCCTCGACGCGCTCGAGGCGGTAGACGGGCCGGCGGGTGGCCGCGCCGCGGTCGTTCTCGTCGAGGATGCGGAAGGAGAGCGAGTCGAGGGTCTCGTCGTCGGTCGGGAACTGGAGCCAGATCTTGCCGCAGCGGCGGAGCCAGCGCCGGCTGATCGCTGGCAGCTGCAGCGTCCGCTCGGCCGGCGTCAGGTAGCTCATGGTGTCGAGGAGCGGGCAGATGGGGTCGAAGCCCCGCAGGAACGCCGCCCGGCAGGCGCGCGCGGCCTCCTGGGCCACCGTGCGCTCTACCACGCCCTCCTCGGGCACGAGGATGAACACGAACTCCCGTACGCGCTTGGGTGCCGCCATAGCACGCACGGTACCACGGCTCACCGTCGATTGCAACAAAAAATGATTGACAAGTGTATTTTAATCATATAAGCTGACAGGCAAGGCCGGCGGGGGAATGCGGGGGAGGGGGACTGGCAGCTCCCGCGCTCGCCGGCCCGAGGCGGAGAAGCGAACAATGACGGACGGCGAGAAGATGATCTGGGCCTCAGTCTACGCAGACGCGTTCATGCACCACAGAGCCCTGCGGCCCGGGGCAGTGACCGACGAGGCCGCCGTCGAGGCCTCCGCTGTAGCGGACTCGGCAGTCGCGGGCCTGCGGATGCTGGCGGCCTGCGGGCGCGCCGACGGCTTCGCGATCAAGATGCTCGAGCCCTGAAGATGAGGAGCCGACCCATGAGATCTCCCCTCCCCCTCACAGTCCCCCGCCGGCCCAGCCTTGCATGGTACATGAGTCTCATTCTTTTTGCAAGCACGATCTTCGCGTGCGACGGACGCGCCCCTGGGGCTGATCTGGCTGAGCCGGACGACTGCGTGCAGATCGCTCCGCCCATCCTGCGGGTGCAGGTGAGCACCGGGACCGCGCAGCTGCTCACCGTCGAGGTGTCGCCGGCGGAGTGCGCGAGCACGCCCGAGCTGTTCTGCTCTCGCTACGAGACGCGTCCCGCCGGGCGCTCGACGTACCTGTGCGCGGAGGCGCCCAGCGACTCGTTGGGTCTGGCTGCTACGGCGTTGGAGGTTGGCGGGAAGCTCTAGCGAGAACCGAGGACGCCTGCGCAGACGCAGTCGAGCGACAGGCTTGCCGTCGCGTTGGCCAGCGTCTTGACTCGGGCGAACAGGGCTCCGGCCGCGTGGAACGCGCCAGCTCCGAGAGCGGCAGCCTGCGCAGCTCCACCATCGAGGCTGATTTCGGCCTGCGTGTCGGAAGTCACCGTCACCCTGACGGTGTGCCACGCACCGGACACGATCGATCCTACCGAAGCGCCGAGCGCCCCGCCCGCTCCGGCAGAGTTCAGGACGCGAGCTCGCACCGTGCCTCCTGCCGCGCCGTCGATCTCGGCCACCGCGCAGATGGCTTTGACGTTGATGTCGCAGCGGCCGAACCCGAGCTGCACAACAGCGTCGGCGAGCGCCGAGTTGATTCGGAAGCGGAAGGTCGCCTGCACCTGCGTGCTGCCCAGTGGCCAGGCATAGAAGCAGTCGTTGCCGAGCTCGTCGACGGTGAGCTGGCTGTCGCCTCCCTGAATGAGGCCTGCGGTGTCGTCGGTGTTGCTGTCCGTCAGCAGACTCACCACCCCGTACGGTTCTTGCTCCAGCTGATTCGGCTGCGCCGCGGTGTTGTTCTCGGTGATGAGCCCCCAACTGGGCCAGTCGAGAGGATCGACCAGCTCTGCCACGTAGAAGAAGTCGTCGTAGAACGGCTGCTGTAGGTTGCCGCCGTTCGAGAGCTTCTTGTTGAGCTCCTGCAGCAGGAAGTAGAGCTGCGCGTCGATCGTCCCGGAGGGGAGCGACTTGGCCGTGTAGAACTCGTAGGCTTCCGTGCCGCCCATCGCACGGCCGCCGAGGAGCTGCGAGCCGGCGGGGGTCGTGGTCGACTGCAGGCGCCGCAGGGCGAGGTCGATCGCCTCTCGCGGGGTGGCGGCGCGGATGGGCGCGCCGGCGGTCGCGAGGAGCGGGTGGTTCGAGGAGTCCTCGCAGGTGAGCCAGTCCGAGCGCCGGCCGGTGAGGGCCGCGTAGGCGGGGAAGTAGTCGAACTCGGCGTCCGTGCCGCAGATGACGGGCTGCAGCCCGCCGCCCGGATCGATTCTCACGATCTCCTCGCTCTCGTCGAGGAGCACGTCAGCGAGGAGCACGTAGCCGTCCGCGAGCGCCGCGCGAAGCACCGCCGGAGCCGCCGCCGGCGTGCCCAGAGCGAGGTGGAAGCAGAAGCTCTCGCTCACCCGGAAGTTCACGGGCACGCCGAGACCATCGGTCCGTGCGTCCGTGCCGAGCTCGCCGTACATCGCGTAGACCGACAGCCACGCCTCGAGGCCGCCACCGATCGCCACCGCCGCTCCGCCTCCGAGCGCGTTCGTCGAGTCGCCGACGGTCGTGTCGCCGAGGTTCGTGATGTCGATCGTCGAGAGCGGCACCGTGATGAGCCGCCCCGCCGAGTCCCTCGCCTGTCCGGCCGACACCTGCAGGGACTTCGCGCCGGTGCGCGTCACGACGAGCCCCGACAGGATGCCCCCGAAGCGCGTCGGACCCGGCGAGCCCGCAGCCGGCGCCTGGCAGAGCCCGTGCGGCGTGGCGATGCCGTCCCGCTCCATCGACTCGGCGTCGGCGTAGATGTCGTCGAGGTCGGAGTCGACCACCAGTTGTTCATAAAAATAATTGTGTTTGTCCACGGAGTTACCTCGCTGTTATCCGAGCACGGTCGTGATGCCGAGCCCCGAGAGTCCTACGTCCCCGAGAGCCCAGCGTAGCACGCCAGGATCCGGTGGCGTGAACTCTACGATGCGGTGCAGGTGCATCCGCGCCGGGTCGCCCCAGGTGCAGATGTCCTCCACGATCTGCCGCTGCTCGTCCGTCAAGATGGTCAGCAGCGGGGTCAACACGTCGTAGCTGTTCTTGAGCACGAGCGACGAAGGCCCAAGCACCGTGTCCTCCCCAAGGTGCGCCACCCCGAGCTCCCAAACCCCCTCGGGGTAGAAGGGAACCACGTCGAAGAGGATGCCCAGGAAGAACTGCAGCGTGCGCTCGAGCCCGACCTCGCACCCGACCCGCTGGTAGATCTCCGGCAGCGCTTCGACCAGCCGGCGCTGCGCGAGCTCCGTGCCCAGGTTGAAGCGGAAGGGGTTGCCCTGGTCGTGGAGGAGCCAGGGCAGCATCTCCGCGGGGCATCGCGCAGGGTCCGTCACGTTGGCGAGCCCGTCGACGCGGTTCCAGAGCACGTTCAGCAGGTCCTGGATGACCACGCACATCTTGCGGAAGAGCTTCTCGCCGAGCAGGTCCTCATCGAGGAAGCTCGGCTCGATGCCGGTCAGACCGACGAACTGCTCCCAGAGCGACATGCGCCGCGCGGGCGCGCCGAAGAGGGGCGTCTTGAAGTCGATCTCGTAGGGGGCGCTCGCTGCGTTGCCGAAGGAGTCCTCGACCTCGAGCGCAGAGAGGGTGTAGAGCCGGTCGATCGAGACGTCGTCGACCCAGTCGAGGACGACGTACTGCTCAGCGACGTCGGCGGGAGGAATCTCGTCCTCCGATGGCAGGAACGCCTGCTTGAGCAGCGGCTCGTAGGCGCACTGCGTGCGGAGCTCGGAGTGCACTTCGAGCCCCGCTCCTTCGGCTGCAAGGCGCGCCTCGATGCGGTAGCAGGAGATGGTCGCCTTGAGGTGCCGCTCGCGGGCCTTCGACCCGAGCTTGGTGTAGTCGATGCCGCGGTCGACGATGAGCAGCCCTCCCGCAGCGTCCGAGGTGTCGACCGTCACCCGGCGCGTGGTCACGTCGATCGACAGGATGCGGCGCGCCCGGTTGTTCCTCGGGTAGGCCGAGCCCGTCACATCGATCCAGCTCCCCACCCAGGCGACTGCGTTCACGACCGAGGTGATGTCGTCCGTCGCGATGAAGACCTCGGTCGCTGAGGCGATCTCCACTCCTCCCGAGTAGTGCCGGCAGAAGAGCGAGCCCCCGGGGGCGTTGGTCGTCGTGAGCGCTTCGTTCCAGCGCAGGCGGCACCGCCGCGGTGTCAGCCACAGCACCTCGAGGAGCTCGGGGGCGATCTTGTCTTCGATCGTGAAGGTGATAGACGTGGTCATCCCATCTACTCCGGGTCGCCGAGCAGATGGCTCCCGCCGGCCGAGGCATCCACCCGCAGCGTGACCTGCTCGAGAGACGGCCAGAGCGCGCCGACCCGCCAGAGCTCGAACCACTGCTCGCTCTGGACCACGCTGCCTGGAGGGGCGACGAGCGTCATCGTGCCCGAGAAGCCGGCCTGAAAGCCGCCGGCCGCCTGCGAGTAGGCCAGCTCGTCGCCGGCCCCGTAGTCAACCCAGACGCGCGTCGTCGCGTCGATCGCCGCCCCGTTGAGCGCGAGCACCTGGAAGCGCAGCACCGCCGCCTGCTTGACCTGGGTCTCGCCGTGCTTGGGCACGCAGTTCGTGAGGATGACGTCGTCGGCGCCGTTGACGTAGTAGAGCGCATCCAGGTAGAGCCCCGCGAGCGGCATCTCGATCCCGTCGGTCGGAGCCAGCTGGTAGAAGCGAATGGCTCCCTCGGAGGGGACCGCCCCGGCCAGCTCGTTCGGCGCGCCCGTGAGCGCGCAGCGCGTGCTCTCGGACACGGCTACGTCGAACCCTGTGCCGCCGACGACCGCGGGGTGCGCTCGGCCGCAGAGCTGGAATCCCACATCCGCCACATCGGCGAAGAGGAAGACCGACCCGTAGGTGCCAACCGGAGGGTCCACTCCGAGGTCGCGATCTGCCGTCGCCCCGACCGCGAGGGTCGTGCCGTCCAGCGACACGCTGTAGCCGAAGTACTCGTTGGCGACGTCCTCGAAGCGTGGCGGCGCGGCGATGCGCTGGTCCTCGTTCGGGCCCCAGACGCTACCCACCAGGCGGAAGATGTAGACCGCCCCGGTGTCATCGAGGGTGTTGTGCTCGAGCGGCATGCCAGCCGCGATGAGCTCGCCAGAGATGGCGATGCCATACGTGCCAAGACCGTTGGCACTGTGGAGCGCGAGGCGGGCCAGCGAGGCCACCGTGAGCCAGGTGTCGTCCAGCTGGCGCTCGTAGACCTGCAGCGCCCCTGCCGCGGCGCTGCCCGGCTCTCCGACGACGAGGGTGCCGCCGTCCATGGCCACCCGGGTGCCGAACGCGCCGCCGGCCGCACGGGCCGGGGAGATGAGCTTGGTCGTCTCGGACCAGACGCCTGCAGCGCGGTGGAAGGTGAACGCGAGGCCGGCGCCGGCGGCTCCCTCGTCGGCCCCTGGAGAGCCGACGACGAGGTCGACGCCGCTGATCGCCACGGAGGTTCCGAAGGCGTCGTCGGCGGCGCTGACGCTAGGCGCGAGGATTTGCTCCTCCGCCCACACCGTCCCCGTCAGCCGAAAGACGTAGGCGCCGCCGACCGCGGCCAGCCTGTTTGGAGCGCCGACCACGATGTAGCTTCCGCTGATCGCTACCGCGCGGCCGAACCCGTCGAGCGCCGCGCCGTCCGAGGACACCAGGCGCTGCACGTACGTCCAGGTGCCAGAGACCCTGTGGTAGACGTAGGCCGCCCCCGGGTTGATCATCCCGACCACTTTATTGGGGCATCCGACGACCGCCCAGTCGCCGTCCATCGCGACCGAGAAGCCGAAGCTCTCCGAGCCGCCGGCGTCGGCGTCGTCCGGGGTGAAGCGCGTGAGCTGCCCCGTTGGACCGAGGTTCATGGCGCCACCTGCTCGAGCGCGAGCACGAAGCGCACCACGACCGACGTGCCCGCCGCCTGCGAGACGTTGAGGTCCACCGTGCGCTCGACGACGTGCAGCGCGTCTTCTACGAGCTCGAGGCGGAGGTTGTCATCGATGTAGCAGCGGGCCGCCCAGCGCATCCCGAGCGAGTCCACGCGCACGTTGGGAGCCACTTCGGCGACGAGTCCGGGGCTCACGAGGAGCGCCGCCGCGAAGCCCCCCGTCACCGGCCGGCCGAGCGCGGCCGCGCGGAAGATGCCCACGTTCGGCGTGGATGCGCCGGTCACCTTGAGCAGGAGCTCTCCGGCCTGCAGGTAGGACCCAGCGGGCAAGATGAGCCCTTGAGCTCCGTCGCCTGCCTGCATGAGACCGCCCGTGACGAAGGAGACCGCGCCGCGCGTCAAGACCGTGCGGGCCATCGGGGCGCCCATCGGGGCACGCATCTGCAGCGACAGGCGAATGAGCTGCTGCGCGGGCGCAGCGGGCAGCTGCACGGTCTGCGAGAGCGTGAGCTCGTCCCCCGGAGCGAGCCTGTAGGACGGCATGGGCTCGACCGAGTCGATGCCCAGGCAGAAGAGGTAGGTGCCGAGCGCGGGCACGGCCCCCATCGGGTCCACCCGGCCCTGCCTCGAACCTGGCTCTGTCCAAAACGGGCTCGCCATCGTGTGCCTCGGCTGCTCCTACGGAGTCAGCTGCTGGAAGGCGCGGACGTAGTCGATCGCGGCGACAGCGCCGAGCGCGTTCGTGTAGACGCCGAACCCCATGTACTTCTGGCTCACGTTCGGGAGGCTTCCAGAGAGCACGCCCAGCCGGTCGTCGACGAAGGCGGCGGAGATGCCAGCGGGGCGAGCCCAGACGGGCGCCGCGGGAGCTCCGGCCGAGTCGTAGTAGACGTCCAGGACGAGATCGCCCTGCGGGTTGTGGATGAGGTCGAGCCGCAGGCCGATCCACTGCGCCGAGTCGTAGGGCGTTGTGCCCAGCTGAAGCTTGCCTGCCGCGGTGGTCTTGAGCCCGTTCGAGAGCTTGCCCTTCGCGAGCATGATGTAGTAGGGAGCCCCCTCCGACAGCCCGAGGATGTAGCCCGACGGGTCCTGCACCATGTCGTAGTCGTCGGCGAAGAAGATCATCGGCGCGTAGGCGGCGGTTCCCGTGATCGGCGTGTGCTTGCGCAGGTACGCGCGAATCGATCCGCCCTTGCCCGACGCGAGCGGGTAGAAGCCGTTGTAGAGCATCCCCGAGAACTTCTCGCCCGAGACCAGCGCGCGTCCGCCGAAGCTGAACGAGCCATCCGGCGGAGAGAGCGACGGGGCCATGGTGGCGCCGACGACGAGCTCGGCCGAGGAGGCCTGATTCACGAACGGGGTCCAGTCGGTCGAGGCCATGTGCGTAGCTCCTAGGTGAACGCGGACTGATGCCAGAAATCGATCCAGTCGAAGAGGCTGACCCGTCCCGACTGTCCCGAGTTATAGTGCCCCACACCGACGTAAAAGTCACCTTCCAGCGGAGGGCTTCCCGTGCCCAGTCCGAGAATGTCGTCGATCACATTCGGCAGCCCGGGGTCTGTCGTGTAGGGACCCAATCCTACCGTCGGCGGGCACGCGTAGCGGGTGGTCAGGGTCAGGTCTCCTTGCTGGTTGACTGCCATCGTGAAGAAGAGTTCGATCCAGTCAGTGGCCAGAAAGGCTCGCTCCGAAAGCCCGAGCAGCTCTGTGTTGTCTGTTGAGAGCCCGGCCGACAGCAGACCCTTGCGGAGCGCAATGCGTGGGGGCCACTCTTCGGTGAGCCCGAGCATGTAGCCCTCGGCGGATGTAACGTCCGTTCCGGTGGCAAAAAAGAGTACGGGGCTTCCGCCGGCTTGTGCATTGAACTTGCGCAGCGACGCGTTGATGACCCCGCCAAAGTGCCCCGATATCGGGTGCAGCGACGGCCAGGTGTAGAGGAGTCCAGACAGACCGACGACCGGCTCGAGAGAGTGAAATCCCAGCGCGAAGTCGCCTCCAGGTATCGAGAACGCTCCGTCGTCGGTTTTGCCGAACGAGACCTGCGTCGTGTCCGGGCTTCCTGTCATGAGCTTCCAGTCGGCTTCGGCCATAGGTCACCACACCATGACGGAGGTCCAGTTCATGTCCTCTACCTCCTCGGTCTTCGGTCCCACCAGCGAGGGAGGCAGCACGTTCGAGGTCACGGGCCAGCCCGTCGTGAAGCTGTCGGCGCCCATGCCCGACTCGGAGATGGTGGCGGGGCCGGCGGGGGCGAACGCGATGGCGGCCACGTTCGACCAGCCGAGCTCGAAGGCCTCGAGGAACTCGCTGCCGAGGGCGTAGATCGAGAAGGCCGCGAGCGCGAGCTGGTTTCCATCCCAGTCGTGCTCGAAGCTCTCGTAGCCCTCGATGAGGGGGAAGCGCTGGAGGTCTCCTCCGACGAAGGAGAGGCGCGCGGTCTCGTTCGCGCTCCAGCCGTTCTCGAAGCTCTCGAGGCTGCTGCCGTCGGCGAGGGCGCCAGCATCCTCGGCCCCGCCCGTCTCGGTGTGCGTCCAGGAGAGCGCGTCCCCGGAGGCGGCGCCCGGCAGCTCGAAGGACCAGTTCGGCTCCGAGGAGAGCACCTCAACGGTGAAGACGAAGGCCGCCGAGGCGGTCTTTCCGGAGAGGTCCGCGACGCTGATGTCGACGGTCACCTCGAAGCCCGCCGGCAGCGATGAACTCGGCGTGATCGAGTAGGTGTAGCCGTCGGCCACGGGAACGCGAGAGCCGCTGAACCCAGGCGCCGCGGCGTCGGCGTCCCACGCCAGGTACTCCACGCTGCCGTAGGTGATCGTGACGCGAGTCTCCGCGGTGTCGACGCCGGCCGCGTCGTCGGTCACCGTGAAGCCGAAGGAGGTAGCTGCCGGGGCGACTCCAGTCGGGGTTTCGGCGCTGATGACGGGCGGCGCCATATCGATCTGGATTCCTATCCACGCCTGGCTCTTGGCCGTAGTGTAGAGAGCCCAGTCGTCCAGCCATCCACGCCAATAAGAGGTGACTGGGTTGTATCCTTGACCACCCCAATAGTACCCGTTGCCAAGTCTGATATGGTCGAAACCATAACGAAGTGTAACCGTGCCACTTGGAGAAGTGGTGTCGTGAAAGACCAGATCTCCATCTATGTATATATCTATAAAGCGTTTGGTAGGATCGGCGTAATATGAATATACTGCCGCAAAGTGATGCGTCCCTTGGGTTAGCGGCGCTTTCACAACATAGTGGAATATGTCGTTACCAACTCGCGCTGTGAAGTTTATGTCTCCAGCGCTATCCAGCCAGACCTTCAGAGTTTCTGTATTCCCATACCAGTCACTGTATAGATGGACTAGTATGGATATCGTTCCGGCAGCGGGAAGCGTGCCGTCCCAATACAACCATCCGCATATAGTGACTTCGGGCACAAACAGGGTATCCCACGAAGCAGTGGCACCCCAATCGAGAAACTTGTTGGATCCCCCAAACATCCTGCCGTTATCAAAAACTGCTGGTGCCTGAACTGCCGGACTACCCGTTTGAGTAAGTGTCCCTCCGTAAGTGCCACCAGCCCGCACAGCATTATCAGCGGCATTCGCTTCGTCGAGACGGTAGCACCAGAGGCAGTCGGCTGTGATCGGGTGGGCCATGCGCTAGCTCGTGATCTCTGCGCCGCCGGCGTCCATGTCGAAGATGCGGACCGTGCCGAGCGAGGGGAAGCGAGAAGCCGCGATCGCGACGGAGGCGCGCAGGCTGTTGAGGAGCAGGCAGTCGTCGGTCGCCGGGATGGAGCGCACGCCCGGAGACGCGAGAACTGCCCCGAAGATGGTCGACCAGTCGATGAGATTCGCCGATGCGCCGCTCGCGTCGCGCATGGCGTAGCCGAAGTCGACCGTCGTCGTCGGGGTGCGATCCGGTCCAGCCACAGCGAAGAAGTCGCGCAGCGTGGCGAGGATGCTGGTTCGCACCTGCGAGCCCGTGTAGCCGTAGGTCTTGTAGACCCGCACGTCGATGTCGACGGGCGAGAAGATGGCCGAGTCCACGTTGACGGCGAAGCCCATCATCGTGGGCAGGCTGCCGGTCTTGGCGATGATCGCTTCCACCTCGGCGATCTTCGTCGCGGCGTTCGAGGCTGGCTCGTAGTAGCCCGAGTCGAGCTGCGCACCATAGGCGACGAGGAGCAGGTTCGCGTGATTCTCCTGCACGTTCGAGTCCCGGTCGGTGTTGATAAGCGCGGCTCGCGCGATCCCCGGAACCAGCCGCGCGGCGTACTCGTAGTCGTCCTCGTTGACGCAGCGCTTGGTCGTGCGGGCCGACAGAGGACCGAGGACGCGCGCCTCAGCGACCGAGAGCGAGTCCGTCCCGGGAGTCGCCTTCGCGGGGTTCGAGATGATGAGCGTGACGGGGCTGCCGTGCGAGTCGAAGAGCACGTCCTCCGCGAGCCAGCCGACGCCGGCGTCGACGGCCCCGGAGGCACCGCCGCCGGTCTTGTAGGTGATGGTGATCGTGCCCTGGGGGATGATGCCGGCGACGCCGTCGCCGAAGACGACGACCAGGCGCTCCTTGTCGTCCTGGGTGAGAACGCACACCCGCGAGGAGGCGTCGACCGGCGTGCCGTCCAGCTTGACGCCGAGGAAGCTCGAGACGGCCTCGAAGGTGCCCCCAGAGTCGGTGATGACCGCCGAGCCGTCGATGTAGGGTGCCTGCGGCAGCACGAGCTCCTGGTTGGCGAAGCCGCTCGAGGCGACCGACTCCGAGTACGCCTCGGCGTGCTCCATGACGACGTCGACGTAGGCGTCTCCGATAGCCTTGGTCACCGCCGCCGTGGTGCGGTAGCGGAAGGGCGAATCGGGGTCCTCGGTGCGCGCGCGAAAGCCTTCTTGGACGGTGATCTCCTTGGCGACCGTGGCGGGGTCCGGGGCCGTGAAGCGCGCGAGCACCGTCGAAGGAGAGCGCCCGCCAAGGGACAGCCCCGTCGCTCGCCCCTTGCGGATGCAGGCGCGGCGCTCGGTGACCGTCGCCCAGAACATCTGCCGCACGCGCTGCTCCATGACGGCGCGAGCGGTGTCGACGAGCATGACGGTTCCCTCGAGGAGCAGGTTCTCGGGGAAGTTCGGGCTGAAGTCGTCGTAGCCTTCGTTCACCTGGTTGAAGAGCTTCTGCAGGCGAGCGAGCATGGCCTCGCGATCGAGTCCGGTGTAGTCGAGGTCGTTCGTCGGAAGCAGTGGCGCGGGCATCGAGAGCTCCTGCTCCTCAGACCAGCACGGTCGTGTTGACGGGGCCCAGCACGAAGCGTCGCTCGCGCGTGCCGCTCGCGAGGATGCCCCAGCTGAGAAGAATCTGCTGACGCTGCTGCGTCAGATGGGCGATCACCCGGACCGACACGAGGGTGATGTCGGGGATCCAGCGAGCGAACGCGCGGCGCAGATCGACCAGGATGATGTCGCACTGCTCTTCGCTCATGCCCTGACCACGATACCGATGCAGCTGCGTTCCGTAGTCCATGGCCCAAGGGAGCGTGCCGATCGGCGTGCGGCAGAGCTGCTGGATGGCCGTCTCGTATCGCGCCGCTCCGGTGACGCGCACCCAACCCTTGCCGCCGCGGCGCATCGGCACCAGGCAGTTGGCTTTGCGGTCCGCAAGGATCATGGGCTCCATCCTACGACCGGGCCCGGCGGCGCGGCCACAATCTCGAGGGCCCCTCGAGGGGCCTCCAGCTAGAAGCTAGTGAACTCGGGCACTTCCCTGGTTGCCAGGGGGTCACGACCGATGAGCGGCGCGATCGTGTTGTGGGTCGTGACGATCACCTCGCGCAAGGGTCCGAGCAGCATGACGAGCGGCCGGAGCGCCACCTGGAGCGCAGCCACCGACGCGCCGGCGCTCTGCACGGTGGCCGCGATCGGGCCGAGCGCCGAGTCGACGTTCTCGAGCGCCTTGACCGCGTTCTTCAGGTCGCCGCTCGGCATGAGGTCGACGAGCGGGTCGAGGATGAGCGAGATGACCGGCTTGATCAGCTTGAGGATGTCGGACATGTTGATCGCGATGATCTGCAGCTCCGACGCCCCGCAGTTCGTGAACTCGATGAGCTTGGTGTCGCCGAGCGCGGTCGCCGTGGCGAGGTCGGCGAAGTACTGCTGAATGCGAGCGTCGAGAACCTGCACCGTGTAGATGAGCTCGTCGACAAGCTGGATGATGACGCTGCAGATGTCGACGAGCAGCCGCACGTAGCTCATGGGAGGAATCATCGCGATCAGCTTCGCGATGTACTTCATGAGGTTCTTGAGGCACTTGATGATGGGCGCTGGCGAGAGAGTCAAGATGGCCTCGGGGATCGCGGTGACGCAGTCCTTGATGGCCATGATGGTCTGGACGAGCTCGAGGAACTGCCTGAGCGGAGCCATCGCCAGGTTGAGGTTGTCCATGAACTTCATGAGGAGCGCGCTCGGGTCGGGCAGCCCGTAGAGGCTCTCGCGCGCCTTCTTGAGCGCGCCGAGGAAGGGCACCTGGACCTCGGGCGGCGGGTTCGGCGCGACGAGCAGCGTGCAGCTGATGCGGCCGAGAGGGTCGAGTGCGTTGAGCGCGCCCATCAGATGGACCCTCCGCTCTTCATGACGCGGCGACCTTGAATCTCGACGGCCTGATCGCCCTGAATTTTGATTACGCCTCGCGAGCGGATGATGATGCCTGTCCGGGCCTCGATGGAGATCGTGTGCCCGGTCTGGTCGTTGCCGTCGCGCGCATCGATCACGATGCCCCCGCCCGACTCCTTCTCGAGGAGCACGAGCTGGCGCACCTCACGTCCAGCGAGACCTTGGTAGTCGTTCTCGAGGCTGAGGAAGACCGAGAAGGTGGGATCGTCCCAGAGAACGATCGTCTGCACGGCCTTCTCCGCCGTCGAGGCGGCGCGGACTGGCGTCGTCATCACCGGGACACCCTGTTCCTTGCCGTACATGCCAGGCAGGTAGATGGCGCCGAGGTCGGAGTCTCCGTGGTCAAAGATGAGCGAGACCTGCGCGCCGACCATCACAGGGTACTGCGAGCCCTGACCGATGCCGCCCGAGCCGGGCCACGTCGGCCGGCACCAGTATGGCGTTTCGTTGAAGAGGCCCGGCACGCGCGCCTTGATGCGCCCCTGACGCTCGGGGTCGAGGTTGTTCGTGACGAAGCCGTCGATGAATCCCGGGATGCTCGCCATCTACTTCTTCCTCTGACTGGCCGGCGTGATGGCCCTCGCCGAGTCGAGCGCCTTCATGCCGACGAGGACCGTGCCCGCGACCGATCCCTTGCCCCCATCGACTCCGCCGCCTTCACCCTTCGTCCAGGCTCGCACGCGGTCCTGCGGAACCATCTTGGGCGGCATCTTCAGCGCGAGCGTCGTCGTGTAGGTCTCGCCAGAGAAGTAGTGCTCGACCTCGTCGACGAACCAGACCTGATCGACGAGCGGAGAGCCCGTGCCGCTCAGACGCACACGTCGGCCGGCCAGGATAGCGGGGTCTCCGACGAGGTGCAGCTTGATCTTGAACGACTGTAGATGCCGCTCGATGAAGTGCTGCGTCGCTTTGGGACTCGCCATCTGCGTCGCGCACCCGGCGTGTCCGATGTAGCTGCGCGTCAGGTTCTTGATGCGGTCGCTCGCGTCGAGGGAGCCTTTCAGCACGGCGCTCGCGATGTTGACGCCTGCCGACCCTGTGCCGGCCGCATGTGCGCGTCGGTTCATCGGGTCGGTGCCCTGCATCTGCACCGTCGTTGGAATGGGCAGTCGGAAGTCGCCATCGATCTGCAGGTCGAGGATGTCAGCCCCGCTGCCGTAGACGTACTCCCTCGCGATGCGCTGATTCTCCGCCTTGCCCCACCTCGCCGAGTGAAAGTGGAAGCCGCGATCGTCGATGCGGAAGATGAAGCCGCGGCGCCGGGCCGACTCGGAGAGCCAAAGTCCGATCGGCTTTCCGACGGGGATGACTACCTCCTCTACTCCCTCGGGGGTGTCCTCGATGAGCGCGTAGGAGCCGGAGTAGCCCATGTCCTCAGCGATCTGCTTGACGGCGTCCGAGAAGCGCCGCGTGCGGAAGCGCCCCGGTGTCTCCTCGATGGTGGCCGCGCGGTCGTACTGCGTCACGTCCTGCGTCGGGCCGTAGATCTTTTTGCTCTTGCGGTAGTTCTTCGGCGCCTTCGCGTTGCGGTTGCGGCCGGAGTAGGTGACGCGGGATTCCTTCTCGCCGAGAGCTCGGTTGCTTCCCGTGACGCCCACGCCGCCTCGAATGCGGTTGATGATGAGCGTGCGCCAGGGCGTTTCCGCCCCGAGGTAGCCAAGGCGAATGCGCACGACGACCCCGAGCGCCAGATACTGCGGCTGCGTGAGCAGACCGTCGCTGTTGTTGAGGTCCCACTCGATGGTGTCGAACTTCTGCGCCCGATCGATGTACTTGAAGGAGAGCGTGCGCCGCTTGAACTCCTCGTCGAAGTTGCCCGGAGCGCCTCGAAGCATCTCGAAGTGCAATACCGGGTTCCAGGTGTAGAAGTCACGAGAGGCCATCGTGGCTCACAGCTCCGGGAAGTCAGAGAGCGAGTCGCCGAAGCCAACCGACTCGATGAAGTCGAGAGACGGCAGCACGATCTCTTGCCCGGCTTCGAGCGGAATGGAGGTGTCGATGATGGGCGACGGCTGGAACTGCGCCACCAGCTCCACCAGATCCATCGGCGACGGATGCCTGTTGCGGTAGAACGCACAGACTACCTGCAGCAGGTACTCTCCCTCGATGCCGTAGTGGATGGTGTTGCCCATGTCGTCGACGTACTTCACGCGCTCGGGCAGCGTGATGTAGAGCGCACCAGCCTCCGTCTGCGCCAGCTCTCCATGACGATAGAGCCCGCCGACTGCGATGTCTCGTCCCTCGAGAGCAGTTTCATCGACCACGGCTTCCTCCACCAGACACGCGAAGCGGACTCCCCGTGTTCGACTTCATGCGGAAGGCCCCGAGCTGCGAATCACCACCCCTGCTCAGGCTGAACTGCGAGCGCGACTTGAACTCGGTGCGCAGCTCGCTCAGCGTGAGCTCCACCTCGGCCACGCGAGGAACCATCTCGGTGTCCCAGAGCGCGATGCGCGTGCGCACGCCATCGAGGGTGCAAACCATCGACAGCGACTTGGGCCAGACGAGGAGCAGCGGCGGAGGCGCGAGGCCTTCATCGTCAGCGTGGCAGAAGCCCATCAGCCAGTCGACGACTGACCGGACGTCGACGCCGTAGTCACCGGCGTAGCGACCAAGAGCCGCGCTGATCTCCGGGCGCGTCTCGGTACCAGGAGGCCAGGCCTTCATGGCCAGCGTAGAGAGCCAGAGCTTGATGCTGGTCCTCAAGTCCCCGGTGTGTGCGTACTGCTTGACTGGCTGCGAGGACCCGATCGGATGCAGTCGGCCCGCTGTGACCGCGACCTCGACGGGAAGCTCGTTCGGGTTGAACACGGCGACGTAGAACTCCGTCGGGTCGAGCAGGTTCACGAGGCGGAGCTTGAAGTCCTTGTAGAGGTACCAGGGCGCATCCTCGCCGCGGCGCGTGGAGGCGCTCTGATCGATCCAGATCGAGGCCATGCTCGGCGTGTTGAGCGGCATGCGACTACCTCACCAGCTCGGTTTCGTCTGTGCCCAAGAATCGACTCTGTGTGTTCCCCTCGATGTTCTTGAGGATTGTACCTATCTTGTCCATGTTCATGATGATGTCGTTGAGCGCCAGCCGCGGGTCCTTCGCCACCTTGGCCCGCGGCGAGGCGGCCTCGCGGTTCTTTGCCTCCGACTGCTGAAGCGTCCCGATGAGACCAAGCTGCGAAGCCAGCCCGAAGCGAGGGTCCTTGGCGAACCCGGTCTTGTCGTCGGCCAGCTTCGCATCTTCGAGGGAGCGCTCTACGTTGTCCGGCTTGCCCCAGGCCATGATGCCTGCGAGGGCCTTCTTGTCGAACTTCTTTCGGAGCGCGACGAGCGTCGGGTCGTTGGTGAGCGCCCCCAGGCTCTCGGCTCCAAGACGGAAGCCGGTGGCGGAAGCCGACAGCGACAGGTACTCCGAAGAGGAGAGCTGCCGCTTCTGCGACAGCCGCAGGAAGTACTCGAGCCTGGCTGCGTGCCCCATCGTGCGGTTGAGCCGCGCGGTCTCTTGCTCGCCGTAGCGATCTACGGCACCGGACTTCTGCATCTGCTGCAGCTTGTCTCGCAGGCCGACGTAGGCGTTGACGTCGACGATCGGCGTGTCCGTCTTGCCGAGCTTCTGGAGCCTATCGAGAACTTCGTTGAACTGCTTGGACCCGAGCTGCAGGTACCGGTAGGCCTCCCCCGCCGCCTCTACCTCGCGCTTGGCGAGCTGCCCCTTGAGCTCGGCGATCTTCTGCTGGATCGCCATCTGGTACTCTGCGGCCGTCTTCATCCCAAGGCCCCTCCCGAAGTTGTCGATGAGCCAATCGTTCGCCTTCAGGGATGCGGAGTCGGCACCGATCTTCTTCAACCATCCAGCGATGTCAGGCAGAAACATCATCACGGTGGCCAGCAGGCCCGGAAGGCCTCCGAGAGCTCCCATGATGGCCCTCCCGGCAGAAGCGGCAGCAGACCCGACGGCGCGGATGCCGGATCCGACGCGCGCCAGCATCCCGACCGATTTCTCCTTTGCAGCAATCAGCGAGGACGCCTGCGGACCCGCCCCGGGCAGAGCCTCGAAGGACGATACCCCTCCAAGGAGCTCGGAGACCATCGGTCGTTTTCCCCCGAAGGTGGGAGGAAGCGGAGCGAAGTTTCGCTGCCGCTCCTCTAGCACCTCGCGGACCCTGTCGGCTTGCGCCTTCTTGGCGGCAGCCGCGGCAGAAACAGCTCCAGCTCCACCTGGGGTGATAGCTTGCACCGCTCCGATGCCGAGCACCTTCACCTTCTCGAGGTTCTCTACGGTGACGCGGAGCACGGAAGCCAGGCCCCACCACGCTCCCTTGAGCGCAAACAGGGTGGCCTGTAGCGCAAGGGCGGCGCCGGCGAAGGCTAGAAAGTGGCTGGCTCCCGGAAGGCTGGTGACCCACTGCACGGCTTTCGCGACCAGGCCCAGGCCATCGGCGAGCCGCGAGAGGACCGGCAGGAACGCCTGGCCGGCAGTGGCTCCGAGAGCGAAGAGCGATTCCCCGAGCCGCTCGACCGCACCCGTCAGGGTGTTCTGGCGCTGAGCAGCCATCTCGGCGAGCGAGCCGCCGGCGCCCAGCATGACGTTGCGGTACTTCTCCCAGATCTGTACGCCCGTCAGCGCCTGGTCGTTGTTCTTCTTGATCTCTCCGGTGAGCCTGTTGATGATCGCTGTGACGGGTTTGACCGCGGCTCCTCCGAACGCACTCGCGACGGCCGTCTCGAGAGAGTTCGGGTTGTCCATGAAGCGCTTGGCCATCCCTCCGAACATCTCGCCGAAGCCCATCATCTTGCCCGAGACGACGTCCTTCGGGTTGAAGCCGAGGTTGCGCATGTGCTTGGTGTCGAGCGTGCGCATCTCTCGCCCGAGCGCAGCCAGCTCTGTCGCGAGCCGCTCGGGCTTGAGGCCCGAGCCCATGCCCATGGTGAAGGCGATCATCGTGTCGCGGAAGTCCTGCCCGCTCGCCTTGGCTGCGATGCCGAGCTTGCCGATGACGCCCGAGAGGTCCTGAATCTGCAGGCCGCCTTGCTTCGAGAGCGCATAGATCTCGTCGGCCGCCATCGCCGCGCCCTCGCCCGTGAGCCCGAAGCTCTTCACGAGGTCGGCCATCATGATGCTGGCCTTCTCAGGGGTGAGGTTGTCGAAGCTCGCCGAGGCGATGTTGAGCGTCGGGATGAGCAGGTTCATCGCGGCGGCGTTATCGCCCGTCGCCTGCCGCAGCCGGATGAGGGTGTCGATCGCGTCCTTGGGCCCATAGGCCGTCTCGGCGGCCGCCTTGAAGGCGGCGTCCTGGAACTCCTTCAGGTCCTTGGTGGAGCCTCCGACGAGCCCGCGGAGCTTCGCCATCGAGAGCTCCAGCTCCTTGGCGGGCTGGATGAAGGCTTGCATCGCGCCGACGATGTACTTCGAGACGACGAGCGCGGAGAAGGCGCCGGCCAGGTTCTTGAAGCTGCCGGCCGTCTTCTTGGTCTGCACGTCGGCGGCCCCGAGCGCGTGGGAGACCGAGTTGATGCCTTGCACCGCCGGCTCGGTGCCGGTGGTGACGAACTCGATGCAGTGGAGGAAGGCGGTCGAAGCCATAGGGTGGCGGTCTCCGGCTCAGGTATCCTCAGTGTCGCTCAGGTCGTGCTCCAGGTCAGCATCCTCGTCGGGCAGATCGTCCTGGATGCCCTCGTTCTCGATGCCGCCGGTCCCGGGAGAGCTCTTGCGGTTGAGCTGCTCGCGCAGGAAGTGAAGGCGTTTCATCAGTCCTTCGACCTCCCAGTGCTCGAGCGCGTCGGCTTCGGCGCGCGTCATGTGGAAGGAGGGAATTTTCCCTCCGTCCACGATCAGCTCGAAGAGCGTGTCGAGGTACTCTCGACGCGAGGCGGTGAACCCGCAGATCTCCTCGGCTCGAGCGCCGGGTCGAAGAACGCCGGCCCCAAAGGGAGGAGCAGCTCCTGTTCGATGCCGCAGTTGTCGCGGTCGCAGCGGATGATGATGCGCAGGTCGCGGCCGGCCTCGAGGCGTCGGACCTCGTCGGAGAGCTCGGCCTGGAACTGCCACCCCTGGCGCTGGTAGAAGGCGCGGATGCCGAGCGGGTCGACGATCGCTCCCTCGGGGGCCTTGACCGCGGCGATGTGCATGCAGTCGGCGATCTCGATCTGCTCGTAGACGTTCTTGGCGGAGGCCGTGCGGGCGAGGTCAGCGCCGGTCGGCAGGCGCAGGCAGACATCGACCCCGGCGAAGGAGCGATCGATCGGCACGCCCGAGCGCAGGTGGTCGAGTGCGTCGGCGGGCATGGCTTCCATGGGGATCTTGGAGAGGTCCTGCGTGAGGTGCAGGATGGCGCCGCACGCCTGGCAGTGGGCGTCGTAGTCGTAGACGGGCTTGCTCTGGATGCGCAGCGAGATGAGCGCATCGCCCATGTCCGACTGGCTGATGTGGCCCCAGTTGACGGGCTGGTCGGCGCGCAGCTCCCCGTAGGGTCCGGGGCTGACGACGGGGCCCGAGACGGCCTCGAGCATGCGCCGCTGCAGGGGCACCTTCGAGGTGCGGTCGCTCAGGATGGCTCGGTCGCCGAGCCGCCAGTTCCTCGCCTGAAAGGAGAGCCCCGAAGGGCACGTGATGAGCATCTCTACCTCCTTGAACATGTCTCCCCGAGGGGAGAAGAGCGGGGCTTAGTAGGAGGCGCCGGCGCCCCGCCGACCGGCCAGCGGCCGAAAGCCTCTCGCCGCCAAACCTGAGCCGCAGACCCTACGCCGCGATCTGCACGCGCTCGAAGTGGTGGTAGGCCACGACGAGCGTCTCGAGCGTCACCTCGGAGGAGGTGTTGTCGAACTCGCCCGGGGTGAAGTCCTTCGGGAAGCCCCAGTAGAGCTTCCAGTCGATCGCCGGCGAGTCGTCGCGGTCCATCTGCCGGATGGTGAGGTTGCGCATGAACCCCGGCGAGGGCACGCCGATGCCGCCCGGCATCTTGGCCATGATGTTGACGACCTGGAGCACCCAGCTCCAGAAGTCGATCTCCTTCGAGACGCCGCGCTCGAGGGTGAGGTCGGAGAACTCGACCAGGCCGGGCTCCTTGTAGGGGACCAGCGCGCCGCCCTCGTGGTACTTCATCTCGCTCACGGTGATCTTGAGCCCGGTCGCCTTCTGGAAGGCCGCCGAGAGGAAGCCCTCGACGTAGACGACGAACTTGAACCGCCCGTACAGCTTGCGGTAGTTCCCCATGATCGGCATCTTGCTCTCCTTGCCGCCCTCGAGGGGCGCTCATCTCGCGTCAGAAGCAGCGGTTCGCTTGCCCGAGGGCTACGAGGCCATCTGCTTCATGATGTAGCTGTTGACCGCCCGCTGATCGCGCGTGAAGCCGATGTCCTGGAAGCGGGCCGGCTCCTTGAGCGCGAGCCCGAGCACCACGTGGTAGTTCTGGGCCTGCTGCTCGAGGGGGTTGTTGATGCCCTCGCCGGCCGGGTCGGTGTTGACGTAGAAGGCCTCGGCAGGAGAGCGCGAGGCGAAGACGCCGAGCGAGCACCAGCTCAGCAGGTAGGCCTCGATCGCCCACTTGTCGAGCCAGCGCGACTCCTCGCTCATGCCCTGCCCGCGGCGGGTCTCCATGTAGGCCTCGATGACCCGGCGCAGATGCGCGACGCCGCGCTGCTGCGCGATGGAGGTCCACAGGCCGCCCTTCTCGCCCGACTGGATGTCGTTCAGCCAGATGCCGAACGAGCCGCGCTCGGTGCGCCCCTGGACGATGGGGTTGACCAGGTGGTCGGTCACGTACTCGCGCACCCCGGGCCGCATGACGTCGGTCGACTCGAGGCCGACCGCCGCGTCGAGCAAGCCATAGATCTGGTTGCACGGCTCGACGAAGGGACCCTGCTGGTAGAGCACGCTGTTGGCCGCCATGCGCGCCATGATGAGCGGCGTGGGAGGGATCGTGAGCGTCTCGACCTGCCCGTAGACGACCTTGTCGGGGTTCGCCACCTTGGTCCGCGGCCAGGGATGCCCCGAGCGCGCGGCGTCGTCGGCCGTCACGCTGTCGGCGTGCGAGGCCACGTTGGTGTAGGACAGCCCCGCCGGCGGGTCCGGCAGGAACACAACCTTGCCCGACCAGTGGTCGCGGCAGGTGATGGTCGCCTGGCTCTGGAACGCCGCCGCCGTGTCGTCGACGCAGACGAGGGTGTCACCCTCGTCGGGCAGCAGGTCGAAGGAGAAGAGCCCGGTGCCGAGCGACTCCGAGCCGTAGAAGTCGAGATCGGCGAGACCCACCAGGCCGTCGTCGCCGCTCGCGAGCGCCTGCGAGGTAGCGTTGGCGGGGCGCCGCTGGGTCGGCGTGCCCGCGAGGAGCATGTCCTCCGCGAAGAGGTAGTCCGAGGAGCCGGGCTTGGTGTTGAGGACGTCGACGACGTAGTTGGCGTCGGTCGAGTCCATGGTGAGGTCGACGTAGCGCTTGCCGACCGGAGCGCCCGAGAGGTAGACGACGAGGTCGAAGCGGGACGCATCGCCGCCCGAGGCCGCCAGGATGTCGTAGGTGATGAGGTTGCCCAGAGCTCCGTAGTACTTGCCCCAGAGCTTGAGGGTGTTCGCCGCGGCTCCGTCCGAGCCGGAGTGCAGCGCGTTGTCGAGGCCGACCTCGTCGTCGCCCGTCGAGGCCGCGATGACCTGCACGGTGGCGAGAGCGCCCGAGGCGTTGGTCTCGATCAGCAGCGCGCCGCCCGAGGACGAGCAGGTGACGCCGCCGTTGTCGACCCAGGACGCCTCGATGAGGGTCTTGAGCTCGGAGACCGCGACGGAGAGGATGTTGGAGACGTTGCCGGTGCCCTGCACCTCGGCGACGTTGAAGTTGAGCGTGCCGTTCGCGGTGCCGCCGGTCACCTCGATGTAGGAGCCGGTGCCCTTGCGGTCGGAGGTGATCGTGACCTTGGTGCCCGCCGAGGTCACGGTAGCGCGAGCTCCGGAGATCTTGGCGTTGATGACCGCCGCGACCTCTTCGGCCGTCGCCGCCGCGATGTTGACGAACTCGGCGGTGAGGAAGGCGATCGTCTGCGCGGACCCACGGTCCACCTTGACGGTGAGGTCCTGGGCGTTGACGAGCGCGTAGGTCTCCGCCGGGGTGTTCTCGCGCGCGGCCGCGGTCGCGGCGAGCGTCACGGTCCGGTTCGCCGCTCCGCCGACCGAGCCGACGAGGGTGTCGCCGGACACGAAGGCGTAGGGGCCGACGACGGCGCCGAGGACGGAGGCCTTGGTGACGCCCGTCGCGCCGGTCTGCGCCACACGGTAGGCCTTGGCGCCGGTCGCAGGCGCTCCCGTGCCGTCGAGGTGCATGGTGCGGACGGTGACGATGCGGCGCACGCCTCCGGCGAACATCTGCTGCACCGCGACGGCGGTGTAGTAGCTCGCGAGGAAGCCACCGAAGACGCGCTTCCAGTCGTCGAAGTCGACGCTCACGACCGGCTGGCTGATCGGGCCCCAGGCGGTGATGCCGATGAGGCGGGGAACGTCGAACATGCGCGAGGGCATGCTGGGGACGCTCGGCGGGATGTCCCGCATGGTGGTCTTGGACGCGCCGGACATGGCTTACTCCTCCAGGCTCGGCTGGGACTCCGCGACGTCGATGCGCCGCAGCCAGCCGCGGTTCGGGTTGAGAGCGTCTTGAACCTGGGGGAGCCGCAGGACGTCGAGGTCGAGGGGCTCCGACTTGCCGAAGGCGTCGATGCGGAAGCTGCGGGGCAGCTTATCGGTCACGGGCTTTCCGTTCGCGCTGCGGCCTGGCCGGCAGGTGCACTTGCACTCGCCGCGGTGTCGGCAGACGATGTCGTGGTACTCGGTCGCCTGGAAGGGCTCCCGCGTCCGGTTCTCCAGGATCACCTTGCTGGGCATCTCGCGCACCTCTCGAAGATGCCCCCATGCTACGGGGACCCCTGGAGCGGCGGCAACTTTCTGGGGAGGCCCCGAGATCTGCCGCGGGGCTCAGACCTCGTTGACCCCGAAGGCGGCCGCTCCGGACACCTGGCAGGATTCGGCCAGGAAGCCGTGTGCCATCGTGTAGATGCGCATCTCCGGCTGACCGGGCAGGAGGGGGACCCCCCGGATCGAAACGCGCAGCTCGTAGGCCTCGATGCCTCCCGAGTTGGGCGTAGCAATCTGGTCCGCGCCTCGAGTCTGCTCGAGGGGGAACTGATTGCCTCCCGCTTCGACGTAGGGGACATCCTGGAGCAACCCGAGGGTCGAGTCCAGCATGCGCATGGCGATGCCCTCGCCCTTGGCCGACAGGATGAGCATCAGGTCCAGCCGGACGGTCCGAGTGGGCTTGTACTGCAAGATCGAGCCGTCCTGCTGCGCCACGTAGACGCGTACGTTATCCCACTGAGACCATTCCTCATCCCGCCCGATCGAGACCTTGATGGCGACGGTCGGCGAGGGCCCGAGCAGGGTGTAGGAAGCCCCCTCGTCGGCGAAGTCGGGCGCCGCGCGGACGGATACCGAGCGCCAGACGTCACGCCGCAGGTCCTGGACGAAGGCCCGCAAGACCTGCGAGACGGGCGGCTCGAGGTCTGTGCCGACGATGGGCGCGCCGAGCAGCTGGCGGCTGTAGGTGAAACCCAGCGGGAGGGTTGCGCTCTCGCCGGCGATGGGGTTGCCGGAGTCGTCGAGGTTGGTGACGACGACGTCGAGCGGCGGGAAGACGTCGTAGTCGGGCGAGTCGACCGCCCGGTTCGGGTTCTGGACGCAGCGGGGCGTCAGGACTCCGAGCAGGGAGCTCGAGACGGGGTAAACCTTCGGGCAGGCGTGCCCGCCGATCGTGACTCGGACGGTCGGACCCGAGACGAGGGGCGGAAGGCCGTAGGCGGTCGGGCGGCAGCGGAAGTTTGTCCCGGCGATCTCGAGGAGGGTTGCCCCTCGCGTGCCGCCGGTCTCAGGGGAGATGGTGGTGATGGTTGGGGTCGCCATGGGCCCAGCATACCGGAGCGCCCCGCGGCCGCCAACTTCCCCTCTCAGATCTTTCCTGGTGACAATCCAGAAAATAACATGTATCATCGCAGGCTGGGCCGGCGGGGGCATGGGAGAGGGGGATGGGAGGGGGCGGAGGGGGAGTCTTACGAGGGCCCTTCTGGTGGTACGCCCGGCAGGAGTCGAACCCGCGATGGCCGGTTGATTAGGCCGGCTGCCTTGCCGCTTGGCGACGGGCGTATGGTCGGGCCGCCGGAAGCGTCTGCGAGCTCTCGCCCGCATGGCGCCGCCGACGGCCCGGTGGGAAGGGGTGGCCTCGAACCACCGTCCTCCTGAGTCGCCCGAGGGCGAAACAGGTGCTCGACCGGCTGAGCTGCCTTCCCTCTGGGCGCTACCTGAGCAGCGGCAGCGCGGAGACGAACCGCTTCACCTCCTTCTTGAGCGCGGGGCGCAGGCCGATCGCGAGGAGCTCGCCGCACCAGGGCGGGTCGTTCTCGCGGATGGCGCGATGAGGGACGCCCTCGAGCTGCAGCTTCTGCTCGAGCGCCTCGAGCTCTTCCTTGGACGCCTGCAGGATGACGGCGTAGGTGCCCGGGGGCAGGCTTCCCGTCGAGGACTCTCCGGCCGCGTGGGCAATTTGGGCACCTTGGATCCCCATGGAGAGACCACTCCTGACGATGACATAGTGGTACAACACTTTGGCAGCAAAGGCTTGACTGCTGCAAGAGTCATCCTGCACAATGTTCTCCATGGGAGAACGATCGCTTAGTGAGGCACAGGTTCTATCCATTCCTGATCTCCTGATGTCGGGCATGACATGGGCGCAGGCAGCTGACCACCTTGGCATTTCCAGAACTGGTCTGGCCAGGATCATTTCTGGGGAAGCGTACAAAGAGAGTCAGGCAAGGCTCCAGAAGAAGCTGCGATTGCTGCCCCACAAAGGGGATCCCCTGCCAGCAAAGAAGAGATGCACGAAATGCGGAAAAATGCTTCCCAACAACAAGAAGCACTTTCAGCCAATCCCACGTCGAATTGGTTTTGAGGCGCAGTGTCGAAAATGCAAAAGCGATCGAATGTCCAGAAGGTATCAGGAAATTCGTAAGATCGTACTTGAACACTACAGTGGGGGAGTTCCCGAATGTGCGTGTTGCGGTGAGATCTTTATTGAGTTCTTGTCCATCGATCACATTCACGGAGGCGGCACTCGGCACAGGCGGGAAGTGATCAATGGTAAATACAACAGTCTTTATTTGTGGCTGTTGGACAAAGGGCTGCCAGAAGGCTACAGAGTCCTCTGTATGAACTGCAACGTGTCTTTGGGACACTACGGCTATTGCCCACACCAGGGAGGTTAGGGCTGCCGTGAGATAATGCGTGAGGGGGCTGACCGCGAAGGGCTGACTGTCAATCGTTGGCGAGCATGCTCAGAAGGTAGCTACGTCGCGTGGCGATGTCAAGTGAGCTTCTTGCCGATGCGCGCGAGCTCCGCGTTGAAGCGGTCGAGGAACTCCCTCGCGATGGCCCCGCGGAGCGTTCCGATCTTGGCGGCGACGAGCTTCCAGACTGGCCTCGGCCGCGGCGTGATGACGACCGCCCCGTACTGCACGTCAGCGTCCGAGCGAGGGCCCCGCGAGATGGCCCCCGCGCGCCCGTCGGCGAGCAGCTGCAGGTAGGAGAGCATGCGGCCGGTCAGCGGTAGCGTGAAGGACTTCGGCTCCTCGAGCTGCGCGGCGATGCGCGTCGCCGAGGCGTTGAAGCCGCGCACGGCGTCCGAGGGGTCTCCCTTGCCCGAGCTCGCGTAGCTCTTCGCGTCGTCCATCGTGATGACGTAGCCCGCCGCGCTCTTCTTCACGGTGACCGCGCTCACCAGCATGCCAGCGCGGTCCATGCTGCTCGCCCCGGGCCAGCGCTTGCGCCGCGGGATGTTGCCCGCCGACTTGCCCTGCGCGTAGGCCTCGAGGGTTCCGGTCTTGCGGATGTCCGAGGAGCTCTGGTAGCCGGCCCGCACCATCTTCGCGACCATCCACGACGCGTTGCGGGCTACCTGCGAGTGGATGCGCGCGAGCTCTCCTGACGCGAGCTTCTTGAGGTAGGCCTGCAGCGCGCCGAGCTCGCTCTTGACGTTGATGGTGATCTGGCTGCCGGCCACCGCTCTCTATCCACGCCCGTCGGTGAGCGCCGAGCGCTCCATGGTGTAGACGAGCTCGAGGTCGTAGCCGTCGACGCCGAAGCCCTGCGAGGCCGGGTCGATGCGGTAGATGTAGAGGTCCTGCTTTGGCGTGAAGACGACGCGGCCGCCCTTCTCGACGCGGACGATGCGGTCGCCCTTCTTGAGAGAGCAGGTTCCGTCGGAGTCGAGGAGCCCGCGCGAGCGAAGGTCCTTGCGGTGCAGCACGAAGACCCAGCGCGAGAAGGGCGCGTCCCCGCCGGTCACCATCTTGAGCTCGGCGTTCGTCTTGACCTCGAACTGGCAGGGCAGCTTCACCTCCGGCAGGTAGACGAGCCCGTCGGTGAGGAGCGTTGCGTCCTGCAGGGGCTTGGCCTCCTCGTAGATCGAGTCGTAGCCCTGCGCGGCCCAGGTCGCCTCCGGGTCCAGCCGCACGATGACGACCGTCACCGGGAAGATGAGCGGGACCGAGACGGTCATCGGAGGTCCTCGACGTAGCCGGCGTTGAGGGGCGCCCCGTAGCGGAAGAGGAGCTGATCGAGGGCCGCGTTGCCGGTCATGGACTCGCTGCCGATGCTGCCTCCTCCGGTGGCGAAGGTGACCGCCTGGTCGCGTGTCTTCATCGAGGTCATGCGCGAGGAGAGCGCGCTCTCGGCGAGGGTCGGATCGCTGGCGACGTCGGTGATCAGGATGCCGAGCGCCTGCACGATGTCGTCGGGCACGTGGCCGAGCCCGACCGGAGCGCTCTCGTCGAGCTCGGGGTCCGGGTCCGTGTAGCCGAAGAGGCCGGTGAGGACGATGTTCTTGCGGCCGTAGGGCCAGCCGGCCGACTCGGCCGTGAGCACGAGCTTGGGGTTGTTTCGGTCCTCGAGCGCGTTGTAGAGGACGTAGTCCTCCGCGAGGAAGAGCTCGACCCCGTCGGTGTCGGTCACCGACTCGAGCGCGAGCGCCGCGTCGGGGAGGAAGAGCATCGGGCGATCGCCGCCGTCGAGGCGCCAGGTGGCGTAGCGCGCCTCGAGACAGCGGCCGCACCACAGCTCGATCGAGGCCGAGAACTTGCGCAGCCAGCGGTGGAGCTGGGCGCGCGTCACCACCGCCTCGTCGACGAAGCCGTCCTGGTAGATGCGCCTCGTCGTGGCGTAGGTGTGGAAGGCCGCCCCCGTCGGCCAATCGGCCGCCGTGAGCATCTCGAACTCGATCACCTGGGTGTAGGTCGGCCCGCCGGCGACGAGGACGAAGGTGCAGACCACCCGGTGCGTGCCGACGCTCCAGGCGGCTACCGCCGGGGGCACCCCGCCAGGCCCGGCTGGCACGCCGCCCGTCACGCCCGTCTCGATCGCGTAGCGGCCGAGCCCCAGGCGGTGCCCACCGTCGGCGACGTCCCGGATGTCGAGCGGCGTGTCGGCGACGAGCACGACAGGCGCGCCGCTGAGCGACACGATGCTCTCGATCCGGAACGTCCCCGAGACGATGTCCACCATCATCGGCCCCTGCCGCACGAGGAGCTGCAGCACGGGGCTGGTCTTGGTCGACTGTTCTCCAACGGCGAGGCCACGCATGCTGCTCCTCCTCAGAACCGGCGCCCGTCCGCGCGCGCCGGAGGCTTCTCGGTGACCTTCTTGATGCGACGGATGCCGTCGCAGGTGCGCGCGCTCTCCGAGTTCGTGAAGCGCATCAGGAGCTCCTCGACGCGGCACTCCGGGTCGTAGAACTCGATCGCGAACGTCGAGGGGCCCACCTGCTTCGAGCGCACGAGCGGCAGCAGGTGATTTCCGTGGAGGAAGCCAGCAGCGTCCAGGTCGGAGATGATGACCTGGGCGCCGTCCCGGCGAGCGATCGCAGAGCTCCGGTCGACCGGGCAGGGGGCCTGCTGGCCGGCGGAACGGACCGGATCCCTCTCGTCGCTACCTCGACCCACCGCGCTTGCCCTTGCGCGAGCCACCCTTCTTCGGCGGCGCGACCTCGGCGGCGAGCTCCTCGATGTGCGCAGCCGCCTCCTTGCTGCTCAGGTCCTTGGCCGAGACGTACTCGGGCGCCGCGGTGCTCGGGGTGCCGTCGGCGATGAGCGAGTCCCCGCCGTTGAGGTCGGCGCCGTCGGAGAACTCGGCCGCCTGCTTGGCAGCCCATCGTGAGCCGGCGCGCGAGAGCGCAGGGCCCGCGTCGTCGGCGCCCTCGAGGGCCGCCATGCGGCCGCCCGCGCCGGGCATGAAGCCGCGGGCGCCCGCGACGAGTACCGGGTCTCGGTTGACCACCGGCTCGTTCATGAGCTCGGGGTGCTCCTCGGCCAGCTTCTCGAGCTCCTCCTCGACGACCGACAGGCTTTGGTCCTCGCGGCTGTCGAGGACGCGCCCGCCGATCGAGCGCTCGCGGCGCTCCCGCTGGAAGACCGCCCCCGAGCGGCGCGCGTTCTCCTCGGCGACGTCGATCTTGCGGCGCTGGTCCTCGTCGACGATGTCGAAGACGAGTGGGCTCATGTCTCCGTCCCGGTCGTTCTGGCGGTACTGCTTGAGCAGCACGGCCTGCTTCTCGGTCACCCGGACCCAGCCGATCGCCTGGTACTTGCCGTCGCCTCCCTCGATCACGCGGCCCATCCAGGGCACGAAGAAGCGCTGCACGAAGTGCCCGCGGGCAGGGTCGTAGGGCTTGACGCGAGCGTAGAGCACGGGACCGGTCTGGCGAGGCATCGGAGATCTCCTTGAACGTGGGTTTGAGCCGGCCACCTCCCCTATCACCACACACCCCGGCCCACCCCAGGTTATGCGCGCAGAAGTGGAGTGTCAATAGGAAAGTGCGTGCTGCAGCGAAGCCAGGAGACGGCGGGCGCGGGCGGGCGCTGGCGGATGCGGGAGCTCAGGCGTCGTAGACGTCCGACACCGGCAGATCGCCGACCTCGTCGACGAGGTAGGTGATCTCGTAGTGGTGCGCCGCGTTCGGGACCGTCGTCGGACGGAAGGTGCCGAGCGACAGGCTCTCGGCCGCGATGGCCTCGTTCGCACCATCGACCGCCAGCTTCAGGAAGTCGACGATGCCCCGCGCCGCGACGCCGAAGGACGTCGAGGCCGCGGCCGCGAGCTGCAGGTCCGCGGTGCCCGCCGAGAACGTGCCGGTGTTCTTGAGGTGGGTGAGCAGCGCGAAGGCGTAGGTCCCCACCTTCGTGCCGCCGCCCACCACCGGGACGATCGTCTCGGTCCGCAGGATGCCGTCCGCGCAGTAGCCCGTCACCTCGAGGCTGCCACCGTCCCAGGCCGCGTTGGTCACGAGCTGCAGGTTGCGCGGCGTGCCCGGCTGGGTGAGCCCGGCGCCCGAGTCGATGTTCGCCACGATCTGCGCGTGCACGTTCGACGCGCCCGCCGCCGGCGCGATGAAGACCTCGCGCCTGACCAGCAGCTTCTTCATCAGGTCGTCGAGCGATCCCCGCTCGAGCCCGGCGACGGCCGACCCGCCGCTGAAGCGCCCCTGCCCGACTTTCTTGAAGGCCATGACATGCTCCTCTTCGGCCGGGCCCGCCCGCCAGCGAGGCCGCCTCTACAAACCCCGTGGCGGCAGGGAGGCGCCCCAAAGAGGCGCCGGGCAGGTTGGAGATGAGCGCGCGCCTAGAAGGCGAGCACCAGCAGCCGAACGCCGGTCACCGCGCCGAGGTTCTCGTGGTCGTCGCACTCGACGAGCGGCGAGTCCGCGGCCGGGTTGTAGTCGCCGGTGTAGACCAGCAGGGCGTGGGTGGCGCTGTTGTAGGCCACCTGGTAGCCCTTGGTGTCGACACCGACCACCGCGAGGATGGTCTTGCCGGCGCCGATCGACGCCACGGCCGCGAGGGTCGTGTGGAAGTTGGTGTAGCCGCCCGTGCGGTAGTCGGCGTCGAAGTCGAGGGTGACGTCGTACGCGAAGAGCGGGTTGCCGGGATCGCCGCCGGCCTTCTGGTACACTGCCACGTTCGCGAGAGCCATGGGCTTCTCCTCTTTCGGGCCCTCGCGGGCCCATCTCGTTGATAGAGGGCCCCGACCAAGGCCGGGGCTCTCGAGTTCACTCTCTCAGGCCCTCCCTGCTTGCAGGCGCGCGTCAGGGCCCGAAGGCGCGCGCCCGCCCCGTCGGCTAGGCGCCGATGACGTCCGTCGCCTTGGCGATCATCGGCTCGTGCCGATAGCCGAAGCCGAGGCGCATGGTGACGACCATGACGTAGACCCGCTGGGAGATGCGGTACTCGGTGTCCAGCGTCATCTGGCGCTGGAAGGCGAGGATCGCGTTCTTCGGGTCGTGCAGCAGGACGTTGGTCTTGTTGCCGGTGCCGAGGGTCGACGGGAAGAGCGGGATCTGACGGAGCAGGATGTCGTCGTACCCGATCTCCTTGTTGAGGGAGCCGAGGATGACGGCGTCGCCGATCGAGGTGCCCCGGTCGCCGATCGAGCTGCGGTAGGTGGACCGGGCCTTGCGGTTGGTCCAGTACTGCAGGTTCGACTGGCTGTCGAACTGCTCGGGCATCGTGGTGAAGAGGTCGCGCAGGATGGCCTTGTTCAGGCCGACCGAGCCGCCGGCCAGCGTGTTCGACGTCGCGCTGTCGAGCATGCCGTTGACCGTGGCGAGCCAGGTGTCCGCGGAGTGCGAGTCGCCGTTGACGAGCAGGTCCTCCAGGTCGTAGCGGATGTGCTCGCCCGCGTACGCCATGCAGCTCGACTGGAAGGTCTCCCGCTCGATCTGGTCCTCGAGGGCCTGCCGGGGGATGTGGATCTCCGCGATCACCTCGGTCGAGGTGATCGTGGTCTTGTCGAACCCCGGCTTGCTGCGCTGAGCGGTCGGGAGCGCCTCGCTCTCGGTCGCCTTGCGCATCACGCGCCCGAAGGTGGTCATCTTCGGGATCTCGAGGGTGGGGTTGCGCATCGTGGTGACGGTCACCAGCGACGTCGCGACCGCCTCCTTGATGGCGACGCGGATGAACGTCTGCATCTGCTCGGCCACCAGGAGACCGCCCGCCGTCAGGTCGGCGACCGCCATGTCGGCCTTGGTGACCACCGGGTCCTTCGACTTGAGGTGGAGCTGCTCGTTCGACTTCATCTTACCGTCTCCCTTGCTCCGCACATGGGCGGGCAGAATGGTTGCAGGCCGTCAGCGCCCGGCCCGGGGCTACCGCCTCTCCGAGTTGAAGTCCATCGGCCAGGAGATCTCCTCGCCGTTGCGGGGGGCCTCCGGCTCGGGCGTCGGGTCCGCGGGGACCTGGACCGGCAGGTGCGCCGGCTGGGGGAGCGTCAGGGACTTGGTGACCAGCCCCTGGGTCTCCTTGAGGATGTCCGCCTTGAAGGTGGCCAGCATCTCGGTCATGGCGCCGCGCAGCGCTTCCAGGTCTCCCTTGGTGACGGCGTTCTCGGTGAGCGCCGGGGTGCCCGTCGGGGCCACGGGGGCGACCGCCGCGGGGGCGACCGCCGCGGGGGCGGGCGCGGGCGCGGGCGGAACCGCGGCCGGCGTCTCGATCGCGGGCGCCGGGGTGGCGACCGCCGTGGTCGGCTGCGGAGCCGCCGGGGTCGAGGTCGGGGCGTCGGCTCCGTCCGCCTTCTTGGTCTCCTTCTCGTCGGTGGCGCAGGCCTTGGCGGCCTCGGTCGGAAGGTCCGCCTCGGCATCGGCCGGCGGCGCCGGGGTCGCCGGCGTCGCGGAGGCGGCCTGCGCGGCAGGCGCGGCGGGCGCCTCGATCGCGGGCGCCTCCGGGGTGGCGGCGGGGGTCTCGATCGCGGGCGCGGCGGGCGCGTCTCCCGCGGCGACCTCGGCGACCTTGAGCACGCGGGCGTGCAGGGTGTCGAGGTGGTCGGCGAGGCCGATGTCGACGTTGCGCGCCGCGAGCTGCGCGAGGCCGGCCGCGATGCCGGAGAGCTCGGACTTGATGGTCTTGCCGACCACCGCCAGCTCCTCGCCGTAGAGCAGCGAGACGGCCGCGGTGACCTTCGCCCCGAGCGCGTCCTCGGCGGCCACGTCGGGCATGCCGCTCTTGAGGACCTGCTCGACCTCCATCAGCAGGCCGCGGGCCTTGGCGATCGACTCCAGGCTGACGCGCATGGTGTTCTCCTCCGAGCTTGTTTGGTCGCTCTTGACGACCAGCAGGGGCACGCCATTCGCACCGGCGGGGACCCAGGCCTTCTCGAAGGGTCTCACGTCGAAGATGCGGCGTACGCGAACGGTCTTCTTCTTGGACTGCGCCATCGTGATGCCAGGATGCACGAGGGGCGCCCGAAGCAACAACTTTCTCTTTTGGGGGCTCGGAGATCTTGAGGAGGAGGCGCTCAGACGCGCTTGATCTCGGAGGCCGGCACGTCCATCATCGCCACCTTGTGGAAAGCGCCGATAGACCAGCCGTTTATGCGACCTTCCTTGATGTCGGCCCAGAGCACATCGTTGTAGATGCGGTAGGCCTGCACCCAGGAGCCGGCCGGCACGTTGCGGCTTCCGATCTTGACGGGGCCGTCCGTGAGGTAGTTCTCGAGCAGGCCCACATCGCCCTTGGTGAGAGGCACCCCACCATGCTGCAGGTGCGTGAAGGTGTCGAGCTGCGAGTGCTCCATCCACCAGTGCGCGGCCAGGCGGATGTCCTCCATGGTGAGCATGTCGCCGATCGCCCCGGTCGGGCGCCCCTTCGCATCCGTCGTGGTCTTGTCGACCAGGTTCGGCTCGGCGACGACGCTCTTGACGTAGCGTTCCTCCCGCTCGGTCGCGTCGGCCGTCTTGAGCACCGTCGAGGTGAAACCCGCACCGAGGAGCGCCTTGGCGACCGCGATCGCCTCCTCCGCCTCCTGGGCGCCCGAGATGGACTCCCAGGTCGCGACGAGCGGCTCGCCCGAGAAGGCGTAGTTCTCGGAGGAGAGCACGAGGTCGAAGAGGGGCGAGACGACCGCGAAGCCCTTACCCGCCTTCGTCGTGACGCCCTTGATGTTGACCCCGGGCGGAAGCCGCCGGTTGACCATCTTGAGGATGATCTGCTCGATGGGCTTGAGCACCGGGGAGGTGATGCGGAGGTAGAGCGCTCGCGCGCCCTCCTGGTCCTGCACGAGCTGCACCGCCGAGGAGGTCACGATGAACTCGCGCTCCAGGTAGAGCTTGACCTCACGCGGTGTCAGAACCGTCGGGGACTCCTCGAGGGTCCCGGCCGTCCGCGAGAGCTCGTCCTTGAAGCGGTTCGGGATGTCCGCGCGGCGCAGACCGGCGACGAGCATCCTTTCGCCCTCGACGAGCGCGATGTTCGGCTCCGCCCCGTACTGCTTGTGGAGCTCCATGTGGATGCGCACGAGCTCGCGGATCGACCACCAGCTGAAGTTGTCCTGCTCGGCGCGGAAGAACTGCGCCCAGCCCGTCAGCGTGACGGGCAGCCCGCGCGCGGATGCCTCGTTGTTCATGGAGAGCTCCTTCAGTCGTCGACGACCTTGCCGGCCGGCCCGTCCCCGTCGGCGAGGGGCGCCTCGAGTCCGTTGGTGAGGTCCACGCCTTCGTCGACCTCACAGACCTCCTTGGGCAGATCTCGGCTGTAGCGCCCCTGACGCTCGGAGGCGGTGATGTCGTCCATGCGCTGGCCTCTGCGCAGGGAGTTGATCAGCACCTTGGGCAAGATGTAGTAGCACTGGTGCAGCGACAGGTGCTGCTCGCAGTAGGCGATGCGCATCGCCTCCATGCAGATCTGCCCCCGGCGCGTGATCTCCGCTCCGGACAGGACGCGCATCTTCGTGTCTGGGTGCTCGAGCGACATCTCGATCGCTCCCGAGACCACCTGGTGCAGCGTCTGCGCCATGATGGGGTTCGCCTCGAGCGCTGCCTGCAGCGCCGGCGGCGCGACGATGCTCGCCTTGAGCGCGCTCCGGTCGGCGTCGCAGAGCTCGCCCTGCGGGGTGATGTGCTGGATGAGGTTGCTCCGCTGGACGGACATCAGAGCTCCTCCTTCGTCGCGGGGCGCAGAGCCGCTCCGGCGACGGCGCGGGTCTCGGAGAGCGAGGCCAGGCGCACCGAGCTCGCCGGCTCGAGGTTCGCGAAGACCGCGTAGCCATCCGGCCGCGGCTCCATCCGCAGCGTCGCCTTCGGCATGCAACGCGCGCAGACGTAGGCGACGATGTTGCCGTAGGCGACTGCCATCACGCCGTCGAAGAGCCTGCCGACGCTGCTGCAGACGGTGCAGCGCGCCTGCCCTTTGGCGGCGAGCGTGGCCATCTCGTGCAGCTTGCGAAGGTGCTCCTCTTCCTTGGGATCGACGCAGGCGAGCGGCTCAGTCGGCCGCCCCCTGACTCCCTGCTCCTTGCTTGCCACTTCCGCCTCCTTGAACTTGCCCCCCGGAATCTTGGTTCCCTTCGAGCTGCTTCGGCTGCCCGCCGCCCACCTCGGGCGCGACGGCTCCAGCGGCCCCTGCGGTGAGGTTGGTCGCGAGCTCGTGGGCGAGCTGCGCGAGGGCGTCCCGATCGTTGTTGAGGAGCGCCGCGGCGGTCACCTGGTTCTTCGTCTGCAGGAGCGCGACGAGGACGGGCGGCGGGATGTCTGCCCAGAGCTGCTCGATCTTCGGCAGCGGTCGGTCGACGACCTTCTCGGCGATGGCGCGAGCCTCGTTCGGCGTGAGCGCGGCGCCCGAGAGGAGCGCCTTGAGGTTGGCGGTCACAGCGTCGGGGTCGCGGGTCTGCTGCGCGTTCACGTGGAGGGTGTGGTAGCGCGCGCCGATGAGCGGCATCAGCTGATCGTTGATGGGCCCGTCGATGAGCGTGCGCCTCGGGTTGAACACCTGGTCCTCGGCGAAGCGGCGCATGGCGACGGTGGTCGCGCGGTTCTGCCCAACGTCCTTGCCGAGGATCGCGCGCGGCATGCGGGCAGCGCCGTCGGTCTTGTCCTCGTTGCGCCGGTCGTAGTTCTGGAAGAGCGCGTCCTGGGTCTGCTCGCTCTTCATGCGCTCGAGCTTGAGGGTTGGGGTAGCGCTTCCGCCGACGGCGCCGCCGACTGGTTGGGCTTGGACGATGAGGAGTTCCTTCTGGCCGGGCTCGCGGTTCTGGATCTGCTCGATGAGGCGCTTCTGGTCGGCGCCGTTGAGCCGCCCGCCGGAGATGAGGAGCATGGCGTTCGGGATCATCGAGTCGCTGACGATGTCGAGGTTCTCCTCGTCGAGCTCGCGCGAGCCGAGCAGGCCGGGATAGTTTCCGGCCCAGGGCGGCGCGCCGTAGACGGTCGAGCCAGCGAAGGGCAGGCGCAGGTGGAAGATCTCGGTCGCCGAGGCGACGATGCGCCGGCCGTCGGCAAGCAGCTGCGCGGTCGACTGCTCGGCCTGCTGCAGGGCCTCGAAGGTCGGGTAGACGATGCCGGTCCGCCGGGACATGTAGCGGGGGTCGCCGAGCTCGCGGAAGCGCGCGACGGGGCCTTCCTTGTGCAGCTGGATGTACTTGCGGAAGGTGCGCAGCTGCTCAGTCTCGCCCCAGTGGAGCGAGGTGAGGCGCTTGAGCTGGCGCGAGGCGACGAGCCGGGGGTCGCAGAGCGTCGCGCGCATGGTGCGCGACTGGACGTAGCGCATGCGCGAGATGAAGCCGAAGGTGTCGCGCAGGATCTCCCAGTAGGCGTTGCCGGTCACCTCGAGGTCTTGGCCCGAGAGGATCATCATCTCGGCAAAGGAGCGCTCGAGCGAGCACTGGCGAAAGAAGGCTGCGAGGCGCTCTTCTTCGACCTCGACGGCGAGGGTGAGTTCCTCCTCGATGCGGTTCAGCTCCTCCTTCTGGAGCTTGCGAGCGGTGCCGGTGTTGGCGAAGAGGATGTACTGGGCGGCCTTGCGGATCTTGTCGCGGTCCTCCTCCTCGCGCAGGTCGATGATGCGGCGCAGGGTGTGGCCGGTGCCGTAGACGTTCGAGACGAAGGCGTCGACGAGCGGCGGCAGGAAGGCGCTGCGCAGGTAGATGTCCCACATCAGGTCCGGGTTGCAGACGGGCATGATGTAGGAGTCGCGGCCGTCGGTCCAACCGACGACGGGCTGAGAGAGCGGGTCCTCGACCTTGGAGGATGGGGAGGTCGCCGGGATGCCGAGGACGTCGATGACGTCTGGCTCACCGCCGGCGCGGGGAGATGCGTCGGCCGCGGTCGTTGCGCCCTGGACGGCGCCGGAGAGGACCTTGGTGACGACGGAGCCGCTCGCGGGACCGAGTCGCGATCTCCTGCTTTTCGAGGTGCCAGCCATGCGAACCTCCGCCAGGGGCGCGCCTGTGCGCGGGCCTGCGCTAGATCATGTGCGCGCTGATGAGGAGGTGCGTGGCCGCGGGGTCGAGGGCGAGGCCGCTGACGAGGATGGCGACCTCGTAGAGGCCGTCCACCTCGAACTCGGCCGCGGAGTCGAAGGGCGCGAGGTTGATCGCGGTGAGCCACTTCCAGACGGAGCCGGCCTTGAAGGCGATGGCGAAGCTCGCGGTGTTGCCTGCGACCTGGCCGGTGGCGCTCCAGAAGAAGCGCACCTTGCGTGCGTTCTCGACGTTGAGCGTCAGGGCATCGGTGATGCCGGCCAGGGAGAGCGCGTCAGCCGCGGGCGGATTGATGTCGCGGATCTGCTTGAAGTATGAGGACAGAGTGGTCGCCATGCGGATCAGCGTACCCGCCTGCCTAGATCCAGGCAAGAAGTTTGGCTAGACTCCGCTGGATGCCCGAACACGCCAGCGCTCGCCGCAAGGCCGGACAGATGCTGCACGACTACCTCGTCCACCTCGCGTGCCTGCGCGGCGTGGACCTACCCGTTATCCTGAAGGTGGTCGCCCAGGAGACCGCCATCGACCCGGTCACGCTCGCGAACCTGCGGCGCTCGGCGCTGCAGCTGCGCACCATCGAGACGCTGTCGATGTGGATCGAGAAGGCCTTCCGGCAGCAGCACGCGGCTACTCGCAGCTCCCCGACCCCCCGCCGGCCATGAAAAAGGCCCCAGCCGCGTGAGCAGCTGGGGCCACCACAAGGAGGCTCGAGGTGATGCGTGGCGGAGGCGCAGAGCCACGAGCCAGAGTACCGCAGAACCTAGCGCCTCAGCCGAGCTCGGTCAAGCGGCTTCGGGGGCGCCGCCGAGCGGGAGGCAGGGCGCGAAGCGGCGGGGCGCGAGGTAGGGCGCGAGGCTGCCGCCGCGAGGCAGGCGCGGGCCTGCTTCATCCAGGCATCGGTCGCGAGGACGTAGAGGAGGAGCGTGCGGCCCTGCGCGGCGGACAGGCAGACCATGTCGGGCTTGCACTCGGTCGCGGAGGAGGCCGAGGGGCGCGTCGGCTGCGGCGCGAGCGGGCAGTCCTGCGGCGTCTCGACGGGGTAGGGAACCGGACGGTCCGGGCAGACCTGCTTAGGGCAGCAGCTTAGCGAGCTGAGCAGCAACATCAGCAGCGCTGCAGAGCTTGCCGTCTGCGACCAGCTTCTGGAGCTCGACATAGGCGTTATCCCTCAAGGTGATCTGCGCTTCGAGCGTCTCTCGAGTGCGTTCCATCCCGACGACCTGCGCGGTGAGGACCAAGGTGCGCCCCTTCTCCGCGCGCAGCAAGCCGTCCGTCTCGGCGAGCTGGGCCTGGAGCTCGGCCACCCGGTCCTTGAGCTTGGCCTGCCAGACGAAGAGCGCGATGGCGCACCCGATGGCGACGAGCGAGAGCCCCCCGAGGAAGTAGAGCATGCAGGCGACCTGGCTACTTCGCGCCGTTGGCCGGCGCAGGCGCGGCCGCCTTCTCGCCGAGTTTGGCCTCGATCAGCTGGATGAGCTTGTCCTCGGCCAGCTTCTTTAGCTTGTACTGCTCGGCGAGGGTGTTCACGACGGCGAGGGCCTGCTTCATCTTCTCGGCGCCGGGTAGCGGAGGTTGGTTCTCCTTGAGGGCCTTGGCGGAGAGCTGTTCGGCGTAGTTGACCCCGGTCGAGATGAGGGTGCCGAGCACCTGCTGGTCGACGACGATGCCCTTCTTCTTGAGCAGCGTGACGATGAGCACGGTGATGACGGGCCCGGCGATGCCGAGGATGGCCGCGACCAGGTAGTAGACGAGGGCCTGCCACCACTGCTGGACGCCCTGGACGGGGGCGACGGCGGTCTGCGCGAGCGCGGACAGGGGCACGAGCAGCGCCACGAGGAAGACCGGGGTGGTGACCCAGAGGAGGTTACGGGCGCGCATCTCGTGGTAGGGGCGCAGCGTGTGGAGGAGCAGGAACACGAGGCACGCCAGCAGCATGGTCAGGAGCATAGCGAACAGCAGGGACTCGGTCATCTCGGTCTCTCCTCTGGGTGACGTAGTTCGACAGGCTCATGAAGAGCGTGATCAGGACGACGATGGCGCCGCCGATGATGGTGATCGTCTGCCAGGCGGTGCGCAGGCGGACCTGCATGTGGACGCCGCTCGCGGCGCGCTTCTTGAGCTCGCCGACCTGGGACTCGAGCTCGGCGATGCAGGCGAAGACGCCGGCGAATTGGGCATCGATCGACCCCCGCCAGTGCTCGTGCAGGCAGTGCTCGTGCTGGACGGGAGCCTCCTCGGAGCTCGGGGGAATCTTGAAGCGTCCTGTAACATCACGGGGCGGCATGAGCACCAGTCTACGAGTGGGGCGCAGGCGGGCGCAAGGAATCCGGGGGGCCACGGATCTCTTGGGGGCCGTCGGGGTGCTCGAGTAGACTCGATTTGCTAAGATCTGGCCGTCGCAGACTGAGAGGATCGACCCATGGCCACCGCAACAGTCGACCAGTACAACGACGACGGCACGACAGCTCGGAGCGCGGGGGAGGCGCTCAACGTCAACGGCGCCACGTTCACGCAGCGCACGGACACGCGCTGGCACGCGACGGCTCCGGCGTCGATGGTGGGAACCTACAGCGACATCATCATTTCCGCCACCTTGGGCGGGCGCTTCGTCATCGACGCGACGCGAGTCCGCTGGCTCGCCTACGACACGGGCAGCGGTGTGGTGCCGGCGACCGACCCCTCGGGAGACTCCCCGGTGCTCTCGAGGTCGGGCCGCAACATCCTGGTCGAGTACGCCACCTCCACCCTCAACCGCATCATCTACGCCGAGGGCGGCGGAGGTGGGTCAGATCCTCGCATCGACGACATCCTCACGGCGCTTGGCGTGATGGGTCCGCAGCTGCAGGCCATCTCTCTCATCGAGACCGGGCGCTGGCGACTCGTCGGCTCGCAGATGATCTACTACGCGGCGGACGGCGCGACGCCGCTCTACCGCTTCAACCTGCTCAAGGCCGACGGCTCGCCGGCCGTGGGCGGGGCCGGCGCCGTCGACCGCGTGCCGGTATGAGCCTGCTCACCCGCGGCCTTGGCGAGACTGGAGGGACGCGGGTCGTCGAGCTCGCACTCCCACTCGCTGTCGAGGTGCGCGCCGAGGTCCTCGCCGCGGCGCTCACAGCCGAGCCACTTATCGTAGCGCCGCTCCCGGTCGCGGACCGTCTCGCCCTCTCCGCAACCGTCGCGGATGCCATCTCGATCACCCTCGTCGTGGAGGAATAGCGCCATGCGGACCGTCACCATCTACCGGGGGGACACCCCGACCCTGCAGTTCACGATCGGCCGTGCGAACGGAGCCGCGCTCGACCTCACCGACTCGACCGTCCACTTCGCGGCGCGGCTGCCCGACTCGACAACGCCCGAGATCGACGCCGCGGCCGACCTCGCCGACGAGACCCACGGGGTCGCGTCGGTGACGCTGACCGCGCTGCAGACGGCCGTCGCCGGCTCGTATCTGGCCGAGGTCGAGGTGCGCTGGGCGGCTGACGAGGGGGAGGGCACTCCGGAGCGGGTCTACACGGCGACGCAGTTCACGCTGCAGATCTTGGACGACGTCAGGAAGTAGCCCGGTCCACCTCGCGCGCGAACGCCTTCTCGACCCACTTCCGCGGCCAGGCCCACCCGTAGCGCCAGGAGCTGAGCGCCTCGGCGAAGGCCCGCGCGCGCACCCCGATCGCCTCCCTGCGCCCGGGCTCGAAGACGCAACCCCACGACCACGCCTCGGCATCGAGCTCGAGCTTGAAGCGACCCCACGCCAGTCCGAGCGGAAGCGGTAGGAGGTAGCAGAGAAGGAACGGGATCACGCCCAGCCACGCGAGCCCAAGGCCGAGCCGACGGTACTGCCAGACGTGTCGGCACTCGTGCGGGATGACCTCCCTCGCGTAGGCTTCGGGCCAGCTCTCGGGGATGAAGATGAGCGAGCCCACCGTCACCGCGCGGTTCTTGAGCCACCTCGTCGGTACGAGCCTCGCGCCCTTCTCGAGCGACCAGGCGTAGCGCTGCAGAGGGCCCCACGCCGCTTCCCATCCGAGAGGCATTACGGCACCTCTTTCGCCATAGATAGCTCTGCAGCGCTCACGGCGGGGGCGCCACCATCGATCGCCGCCCAGGTGCTCGCCTGCGTCGTGCCGTCGAAGCTCAGGTCTCCCACGGTTCCCGTGAGGGTCGGGGGAGCGGCCCCATTCTTGATGTGCACCACCGAACCGCTGTGAGCGTAGACACCCGCGCCCGTGTTGCTGGAGCCAGTGACCGCTCCGAGCAGATTCAGATAGCCGTGCTGCACCTCGATGGCGTGCCCGGTGATGTTCGAGATGTCCACACCAGCGCCGATCTCCAGCGCCCCGTTGCGTACCTGGATGCCGGGGCCTGTGCCTCCTCCGAACCGAGTCACGGCGTACCCAGCCGCAACTCCACTGAGCAGTTGCCCGTAGTTCGTTCCGAGAACGGCGTTGTTATTCTCGTTCACACCGGCCCAGTATAGGTTCCGAATCGAGCACCCGCTTGTGATCATGTTTGGCGAGGCCACGAAGACTGCATCTGCCACTAGCCCATTCCAGGTGGCAGTCTGAAACACGGCCGAGCCACGAAGCTGCAGCCTGGTGGTCTTGACGGACATGCCGAGCAGCGGACCAGTAGCTGCACTGTACGTAGCGAACGTGTCGGGGTCGAGGAAGGAATCGGAGCTGCGCGTGCCACCGAAGAAGGTGAAGGCTGCGGTGGTCGACCGGCTGACCACGCCCGAGAACACCACGCCGCCCGATCCTGCGCCACGTGTAGCCAACGAACTCTTCGACCCGGAGAGGTAGATCCGCTGTACGTAGGTGTTGATGGAAAGCCCTCGGACGAAGATGGAGAGGAAGGAACTTGTTACCGATGCCGAAAGGGTGGTCGCAGGGCGAACGATCCGGAACTTCGCGCCAACGCCGGGATCTACCGACCAGTTGCGAACAGGCGTGATCGTGGTGGTGGTGTGCCCTTGAATCATGCGAGTCTGCCCGGCCGCCGGACCGTCGACGACTTCGACGAGCAGTCCACGATGGGTGTCTGCGATCCAACCAGCCGTGGTCACCCCGAGCGTAGAGACGGAGTTAATGTCGGCGGCATAGTTGGCGCCTCCGTTGTTGTCGACGACGGTGGTTCCAGGACCCCCATCGACCACCAGGTAGGCGCTATTGAGGAGGGCCTTGTCGAGCAGAGCTAGACTCCACTCGTCGAACGTTCCCGCCAGATGGATGCAGGTGTTGTGCTTGATATGGTCCGGCACGAGGTCGAATGCCGCTTGCAGGGTCTTCTTCGGACCGACGAGCGTGCCCGGAGTCTGCGCCG
>Ga0116154_10000146_pt1 | contig 107793 bp, 80 predicted proteins | sample AD_UKC030_MetaG_FD_89898 | JGI IMG/M metagenome (GOLD analysis project Ga0116154, IMG submission 89898) | Active sludge microbial communities of municipal wastewater-treating anaerobic digesters from USA - AD_UKC030_MetaG | ecosystem: Engineered > Bioreactor > Anaerobic > Digestate | place... | reverse complement strand
GTTCCGAGCGGCGCGACAGCGCCGCGAGGTACAGACGGGTAGATTACGGGCTTTCACTTCCCGCGACGTTTGGCATATTCATCATCGAAATGAGTTCGGATAGCTACCGCTAACCGGCTCCAACAGCCCATGACTGATTCAACCGCCCTCTATCGGTTTCTCAAGTGGACCTGGCTGCTGGGCCAGTGCCTGATGCCGGTCCTGGCGGCGGTCTACCTGTCCCGGCATCCCGGCCTCCTGGCCGCGCCGCCCGGCCTCACGAGCCCGTTCGCGACCGCGCTCTACCGCCTGCTCCTCCACGTTTCCGCCAGCGCCTACCTGATCCTGTGGCTCATCGCGGAGGCGATGTTGTGCATGTACCGCTTCCCGCTGCGGACGGCCGGGGCCGCCGGCCTGGTCGGCGGTTTCCTGCTGCAGTTCGCGGTCCTTGCCGTGACCGGGCAGTCCGCCTGCTTCGCGGCGTTCACCGGGCTCTACGTCACGCTGGCCGCCCTCTTCGCCTGCCTGGTGTGGCTCGGCCTCGCCGCCGCGACCCGGCAGGGATCCGGGCGCGGGCGACCCGGCGGACTGGCGGCCTGGGCGCCGGCGGTCGCGTTGCTCGCGCTGGGCATCCTGCCGCTGGCCTTCCTGTTCCGACCCTGGTGGGCGGCGTTCGCCGGCCTCCGCCCGGCCTTCCGCGCCGTCAACGGGTTGATCCTGTTGCTCAACGCGGCGGCCACGGCGCGCACCCTGGCCGGCTTTTCGATCTGGGGCCGGACCGATCCGCAGGAAACGCTGTTCTACCGGGAGTGGGAAAAGTGGGCGGCGCCGACCATCATCCTGCTGATCCTCACGGTCGTGGGCGCCATCCTCGTGGCGGGTATCAGCGGCGCCGTCTCCGGCGGCGGGCCGGCGGAATAACAAGCTAGATCCGGCGCGCCGCGTCGCGGATGCAGCGGGCGTCGCGTTCGTCCTCCTCCGAGATGGCCTGGCGCGCCAGGTTGAGCAGCACGCCGACCAGCGCCATGGAGGCCACGAGGCTGGACCCTCCGAAACTGATGAACGGAAGCGGGAGCCCCTTCGTCGGGAGGCTGCCCGTCACTACGCCCATGTTGATGAGCGCCTGCAGCGACAGCATGAGCGTGCAGCCGCATCCCAGCAACTGGCCGAAGCGATCGGGGGCGCGGTAGCTGATGTAGAGGCCGCACAGGAACAGGCCCAGGAAGAGCGCCAGCACGCCGAGCGAACCCTTCATCCCCAGCTCCTCGCCGATGATGGCGAAGATGAAATCGGTGTGCGCCTCCGGCAGGTAGAAATGCTTCTGGAGGCTCTGGCCGAACCCGACGCCCCGCCCGCCGCCCACGACGAAGGCGTAGATGGCGTTGAGGAGCTGGAACGCCTCCTTGCGGGCATACTGCTCCGGATCCAGGAAGGCCGTGATGCGGCGGAGCCGCACGGGATCGTGCAGGATGGCCAGGCTGAACAGCGTCGCCCCGCCCACGCCCGCGACGGCCAGGTAGCCCACCCGGCTGCCGCCCAGGAACAGCAGCAGCATGCCGACCATCGCCAGCAGCATGGTCGTGCCGAAATCGGGCTCGATGAACACCAGTCCCAGGAAGAGGCCCAGCAGCGCCAACGGATAGACCAGGCCCATCCGGAGCTCGCGCGCATGAAGCTGGAAGCGGGACATCCACCAGGAGATCAGGATTACGCTGGAGAACTTCGCCAGCTCCGAGGGCTGAAAGGTCGCCGGTCCCATCCTCAACCAGCGGCTGCTGCCCTTCACCGTCTGCCCCACGCCCGGTATGAGCACGAGGACCAGCAGGACGAGCGAGGCGAGCGCCAGCGGGATGGCCAGCGGCCGCCAGTAGTGGTAGTCCAGCCGGGCGGCGAACAGGGCGATGAACGCGCCCACCACGAGCCCCACCGCCTGCCGCTTCACGAAGAAGAGCGGATCGTGGTACTGCGTGCCGCCCTGCACGGAACTCGTGCTGGCCAGCATGACGATCCCGACCGTCACCAGGATCAGCACGATCCCGATGAGTATGACCATGGTCCTGTACATGACCGTTCGCCCGCCTCAACAGAAAAGCCCGGGCAACCCCTGCAACGGGTGTCCCCGGGCCCTTCCCGCGACCCCGCGGCCGCGCTCGACGCTGGTTACATCGTCGTCGGGAGCTTGATCTTCTGTCCCGGCTTGAGTTCCGCGCCCTCCGTCAGGTTGTTCAACTGGAGGATCTGCTCCTTGCGGATGATGTACATCTTCGCGATCGAATCCACCGTGTCGCCCGGCTGGACGGTATAGTCCATCGGGGGCTCCTCGCCCTGCAGTTGTGGGGCGGCGGACGCGGCGGGCTCGGTGACCGGCGCGGGCGGCGCCATCACGGGCTCCGTGGCCGGCGCGGGCGGCGGTTCCGCGAGGGGCGCCGCCTCTTCGGCCTTGGGCGCCGCGTCCTTGGGCTGCTCCTTCTTCTCCGCCTTGGCGCCCGGGATCACCAGCTTCTGGCCCACGATGATCTTGTCGCCGGACAGGTTGTTGGCCGCGCGCAGGTCAGCCGTCTTCACGCCGTACTTGACGGCGATCTTCGAGAGCATATCCCCGGCCTGCACCGTGTAGGTCTCCGCCCCTTCGGGCACGGCGACCTTGGCCTTGGCCTTGGGCTTGGACGAGGAGGCCGGCTGATCCTTGGCGTAGTCCGGCAACACCAGCTTCTGCCCGATGCGAATATTGTTCGGGTCCTTGATCTTGTTCAGGTCCGCCAGTTCGCGGGTGCTGACCCCGAACCGCGCGGCGATCTTCGAGAGCGAGTCCCCGTTCTGGATTTCGTAGGTGCGCCCGGCGCCCGGCTCCATCACGGAGGGAGCGGGTTCCACCGGCACGGGCGGCTGGAAGACCGGCTTCGGCACCGGCGCCGGCAGGGTCTCCGCCTTCGGCGGCATGGGCGGCGCCGGCGGCGGAGGCTGCTCCGTCACAACCCGGCGGGTCTCGCACCCCTGCATGATCGCCACGCCACCGACCGCCAGCACGTGGATGCCGACGACCGCCGCAATCAACACCGATGACTTCATTCCATTTCTCCTGTTGGTATTAACGCTCCGTAGTATAGAGCCTGTTCCATCCGCAATGCAAACAGTCTATGCGCCCTCCGCGACGGCCCGGGCGCACCGGGCGAAATGCTCTCCGCGCTCCCCGTAGTTCTTGTACTGGTCGTAACTGGTGCAGGCCGGCGAGAGCAGCACCGTCTCCCCGGCGGCCGCCTCCTTTGCCGCGCGCCGCACGGCTTCGTCCACCGTGCCGCAGAGGACGCACGGCACGGCATCCGACCAGGCCCGCCGCATGGCTTCGGCCGCGTGGCCGACCAGGTACACGCCCCGAGCGAATTCGCGCAGGACTTCGCGGGCGGGCCTGAAATCGGTCTCCTTGGCCAGCCCCCCGGCGACCAGGCGGACGGGCCGCCCGGCCATCCGGAGGGCGGCCACCATGGCCGCGACGTTGGTGGCCTTGGAATCGTCAACGAACCATACGCCCCACCCCTCGGCCACCTTCTGCATGCGGTGCGGCAGCGGCTGGAAGTCGCGCGCGGCCCGCTCGGCGCACGCGGCGTCGGCGCCGCAGGCCTCGGCCGCGGCCACCACCGCGGCGGCGGCGGGGCCCAGGACGTCGTTGTCGAACCGGGTTCCGCGCAGGTCCGCGCACGCCGCGCCCCCGCGCCAGACCCGCCCCTCGCGCCAGCGATAGTCCGATTCCGGCCCGGCTCCGAACGCGAGCCAGCGGCCGGCTCCGCCGGACAGCGCGCGCACCTCGTCGCGCCGCGCGGCGGGCACGAGGCAGGTATCGGACGGAAGCGTCCGGGCGAACAGGCGCGCCTTCAGCGCGGCGTACGATTCCATGCTGCCGTGCCGGTCCAGGTGGTTCGGCAGGATGTTCAGCAGCACCCCGACCTCGGGACGGAACGCGTCCACCGTCTCGAGTTGAAACGAGCTGACCTCCAGCACCAGCCAGTCGAGGCCCGGCTGTTCCCGGACCACGCGGCAGATCGCGGCGCCGTAGTTCCCGGCGGGCATCGCGCGCAGGCCCGCCTGCTGGAGCGCTTCCGCCAGCCACTTGACCGCCGTGCTCTTGCCGTTGGAGCCGGTCACGGCCACGACGCGGCACGAGCGGCGGCTCCAGCCCAGCTCCAGTTCGGAGATCGCGGGGATGCCGCGGCGCTTCACCTCCTGCAGCCAGGGCGAGGCCGGGGGAAGGCCCGGGCTGACCACGGCCAGGTCGAAGGCCCCGCACGGCAGCGGATTCGCGCCCAGGGCGACCTCGATCCCCTCGGCGGAGAGCCGCCCGGCCTTTTCCCGCAGCGCCGGCGTATCGACGCCATCCGCCGCCATCACCGCCGCGCCTTCCGCGCGCAGCAAGCGGGCGGCGGCCTCGCCGCTCTCGCCGAGGCCCAGCACCAGTGCTCTTTTCGACACAGGCGTCATCGGATTTTCAGGGTGGCGATGCCGATCAGGGCGAAGATGATCGAGAGGATCCAGAACCGGGTGGTGATCATCGTCTCGATCACCTCGACATCCCGGTGCTCCTGCTCCGCCCGCTCCTTCTCCTGCACCTCGAAATGATGGTGCAGCGGGGCGCACTTGAAGATGCGCCGGCCGCCCGTCAGCTTGAAAAAGGAGACCTGGAGCAGGACGCTGGCGGCCTCGATCACGAACACCCCGCCGACGATGACGAGGGCCAGTTCCTGCTTGATGAGGATCGCCACCATGGAGATCGCGCCCCCGAGCGCAAGGCTGCCCGTGTCGCCCATGAACACGCGAGCCGGGTGGCAGTTGAACCAGAGGAAGCCCAGCCCGGCGCCGAGGAGGCAGGCGCAGAACACGGCCAGCTCCCCGCTGCCGGCGATGTACGGGACCTGCAGGTACTGTGCGAACCGCGCGTGTCCCGCGACGTAGGCCATGACGAGGTACGACACCGCCACGGAATTGCTGCAGCCGATCGCCAGCCCGTCGAGGCCGTCGGTCAGGTTCACCGCGTTGGTGGAACCGACCATGACGAGGGCCAGGAACAGGAAGATCGCCAGGAAGCCCATGTGCCGGATCACGGGATCCTTGACGAAGGGGACCAGGAATTGCTGGACGTGCTCCCGCGTGGACGGCAGCCAGAGCAGAATCGTGACGACGACCGCCACCCAGCCCAGCTGGTAGATCAGCTTCGCGCGCACGCCGAGGCCGCGCGTGCTTTTTCGCGTGACCTTCAGGTAGTCGTCCCGGAATCCCACGAGGCCCATATAGCACATCGTCGCGAGGGTCAGCAGGACGAACTCGTTGGTCGGCACCGCCCACAGCAGGGTGGAGACCAGCACGGACGCGATGATCAGCAGGCCGCCCATGCAGGGGGTGCCGGCCTTCTTGCCGTGGAAGACGTAGAGCGGAGGGGCTTCGTCCTTGCGCACCTGCTGGCCCATCTTGAAGCGGCGCAGTTCGCGGATCAGCCACGGGCCGACCAGCAGGCTGAACAGGAACGCCGTGCCCGCGCCGGCGATCGCCCGGACGGTGATGTAGCGGAAAACACGCAGCGGCGAGAACCAGTCGGTCAGCAGGTGCAGGTAGTAGAACATGATCGATCCTTTATTCCCGCCCGGCGCCCGGGGCGGCGGCAAAAGACTCCAGGACTTTTTCCAACCGCTCGGTGCGCGAAGCCTTGAGCAACACCGCGTCGCCCGGCCGGGCCCACTGGTCCAGCCGCCGCGCGGCGGCCCCGGCATCCGCGCAGCAGAAACTCCGGTCAGCCGAGAGTCCGGCCTCCCGGGTTCCTTCGACGATCCACGCCCCGCGCGGCCCGACGGCCAGCAGCCCCTCCCACGGCCCGCCAGCCACGACGCGGCCCAGCTGCCGGTGAAGATCGCACTCGCCGGGCCCGAGTTCAAGCATGCCGCCCAGCACCAGCCAGCGGCGGCCCGCGACCGCCATCCGGCCGAAGGCCTCCAGGGCGGCCCGCATGCTCATCGGGTTGGCGTTGTACGCGTCGTTGATGAACGTGACGTTTCGAACGACGGAGCGGTTCCAGCGGAGCGGCGGCGGGCGGTATCGCGCGAGGGCGGCCGAGATCGCCGCCCACGGAAGCCCGCAGCGCCGGCCGACGGCCGCGGCGAAGAGGGCGTTGGCGACCATGTGGCGGCCCGGGAGGGGCGAAACCAGTTCGGCGCGCTCGCCCGTCTCCCGCTCCTCGACGACGAAGCGATCCCCCCCCGCCGGATCGGGCCGGCCCCGGTAGTCCGCGCCGGCCTCCAGCGAGACCGTTACGACCGGGCAGGGCGCCGCGGCCCGCAACAGCTCGTACCACGCGTCATCCCGGGGCAGGAACGCCAGCCCGCCGGCGGGCAGCGCGCGAAGCAGGTCGGCTTTTTCCCGGGCGACCGCCTCGACGGATCCGAAGTGCTCGAGGTGCCCCTGCCCGATCGCCGTGACCACCCCCCAGTCCGGCCGCATGCCGCGGCAGAGCGCGGCGATTTCGCCGGGGTGGTTGGTGCCCGCCTCGAGAACGGCGTAGCGATGGACCGGCTCGATCGCGAGCAGGCTTAGCGGGAGCCCGATGTCGTTGTTCCAGTTGCCGGGCGTGCGCGCGGTCGGGGCGGCCTGCGCCAGCGCGTCGGCGATCATTTCCTTCACCGTGGTCTTGCCCACACTGCCCGTGACGCCCACCAGCCGGGCCGTGACCGTCCGGCGGTAGCCGGAAGCCAGGTCGCCCAGCGCTTTCCTCGTGTCGCCCACGACGAGGACGGGGCCCGCGGTCCCCGCCGCGGGGCAGGTTTCCGCCATCGCCGCGCAGGCGCCGGCAGAGAAGGCCGCACCGATGAAATCGTGGCCGTCGAAGCGCGGCCCGCGGATCGCCACATACAGGTCGCCGGCGCGAAGACGCCGGGTGTCGGCGCAGACGCCGCGCGCGGGAGCGGCCGGCGGACCGGACCACGTTCCGCCGGACCACGACGCCAGGACATCTGCCGGAAAGAGGGGCATGACGGGAACAACGGGAGCGGCGGGGTCAGCACGCGGCGACGACCGAGCACGAACGCAGCTCGGCATGAACCTGTTCGCTGCAGGCGGGGCAGTAGCTGTGCGAGTACAACGGAGATCCGGCGGGCTCCTCGGCCTCGTCGGCCCAGCGATCCTGAAGCCGCACGCGGCGGCATCGGCAGCATTTCACCATGATATGTTTCTCTTCCATGCCCCTTCCCTCCCGGCCCCCCCGGTCTACAGGTTCTCCAGCAGACGCCGCGCCACCTCGCGGTCATCGAACGGGGAGATGGTGTTTCCGATCTCCTGGGTGGTCTCATGGCCCTTGCCCGCGATCAGCACCGTGTCGCCCGCGCGCGCCATGCGGAGGGCCTTGAAGACGGCCTTTTCGCGGTTTTCCTCGATCTCGAAATTGGAGGCCTCGCCGAATCCCGGCACGATCTCGGCGATGATGTCCGCGGGCAGCTCGCTCCGCGGGTTGTCGCTCGTCACCACGGAATAATCCGCCAGGCTCGCGGCCGCGGCGCCCATCATCGGCCGCTTGGCGCGGTCCCGGTCGCCGCCGCAGCCGAAGACCACGATGACGCGGCCGGCGGTGAACTCCCGGAGGGTCCGCAGGACGTTGGTCAACGCGTCGGGCGTATGGGCATAGTCCACATAGACCCGGAACGGACGGGCCGCCGGGATCGGCTCCAGGCGGCCGGGCACGGCTCGCATGGCGCCGAGAACCTCGGCCATCTGCGCGGGCGGTACGCCCGCCGCGCCGCCGGCCGCCAGCGCGGCCAGCGCGTTGCTGACGTTGAAGCGGCCGAGGAGACGCAGCGACACGCGGGCCCCGCCCCAGGGCGTCGCGACGTCGAAGGTCGAGCCGGCGTCGGACAGTTCCACGTTCTCCGCCCGGACCATCGCGCCGGGATGCATGCCGAACGTCAGCAGCTCCGCGTTGAACCCGCCCGTGTTCGCCAGCTGGAGGCCCCAGGGATCGTCCATATTCAGCACGGCGCGGGCGCTTTTTTCCATCTGGCCGAGGCCCCGGAACAGCAGCGACTTCGCCGCGTAATAGCGATCCATGGTCCGGTGATAGTCCAGGTGGTCCTGCGTCAAATTGGTGAAGATGCCCACGTCGAAATCCGTGCCCCAGACGCGTTTCTGGTCGAGGCCGTGGGACGAGACTTCCATCACCGCGCTGCGGCAGCCGGCGCGTCGCATGCGGTCCAGCATGGCCTGCAGGTCCGGCGCCTCGGGCGTGGTGCGGCTGGCGGGTATAGAGCGCTCGCCGATCTCGTAGCGGATCGTTCCGATCAGGCCGGGCGCGAGCCCGGCGGCGCGAAGCAGGTCGCGCACCATGAAGCTGACGGTGGACTTGCCGTTGGTGCCCGTCACCCCGACCATGAACAGATCGCGGGAGGGTTCGCCGTAGAGGGCGCAGGCGACCTCCGCCATGGCCCGGCGGGCGTCCTCCACGCGGATACAGGTCACGGCGCGGCGCGGGAGTTCGTTCTTTTCGGACATCACGGCGACGGCGCCGCGGTCGATGGCCTCGGCCACGAAATCCCGGCCGTCCCTCCGCTGGCCGGGCAGCGCCACGAACAAGAAGCCCGGCCGCACCTGGCGGGAATCGTAGGCGAGGCCCTCGATCTCGCAGTCGGTGGCTCCGCGGAGGGTCACCGGCTGAATGACGCGCGTCAGGTATTCCAGTCTCATGGTCTCCACGCAAAGCTGGCCGAGGATCACAGCGGTCTCCTCACAGGCTCCGCCACGGCTCCGGCTTGTTCTCCACGCCCGCCTCGACCGGGACGTCCGGCGGGATGTCCAGATAGCGGACGGCCTGGCGGGCGATCTCCCGGAACACGGGGCCGGCCACGACGCCGCCCGTGCGGAACGCCCCCTGCGGCTCGTCCACCACCACCATGATCGCGATGCGATCGGGATCCTCCGCGGGCAGGAATCCCATGAACGACGAAACATTGGCCCGGCTGGAATAGCTGCCGTTGATGGCTTTCTCCGCGGTGCCCGTCTTGCCCGCGACGGTATAGCCCTCGACGGCGGCGCGCGTGCCCGTGCCGCCTTCCTCCGTGACGCGGGCCAGCAGCTTCCGCATCAGGGCCGACGTCTCGGAGCGGATCGGCTGCGCGACGAACTCCGGCTTCGACTCCATGAGCGTGTGCCCCTCCGCGTCGACCAGGCGCCGGATGATGGTCGGGCGGACGCGCATGCCGTCGTTGGCCACGGCGCACAGCATGTTCAGCATCTGGAGCGCGGTGACGCCGACCTCGTGGCCCATCGCGATGCGGGACAGGCTCAACGAGGTCCATTGCGAGCGGTCGGCCAGGATCCCGCCTTCCTCGCCGGGCAGCTCGACGCCCGTCGGGGCGCCGTAGCCGAACGCCCGCAGGTAGCGCTCGACGGTCTTCTCCTCCATCGTCAGCGTGATCTTGGCGGCCCCGATATTGCTGGACTTCTTCAGGACATCCGCGACGGAGAGCAGGCCGTTCGGATGATAGTCGCGCAGCGGCCGCCCCTTGAAGAACCAGCACCCGTTCTCGCAGTCGAAGACCTGGTCCGGCGTCACGCGGTGCTCGTTCAGCGCGGCGGCGATCGTGGCCACCTTGAACGTCGAGCCCGGCTCGTACACGTAGCCGATGGCCCGGTTCAGCTTCTGGAGGTCGTCCGCGGAACGGTACTCGTTGAGGTCGAACCCCGGGAGCGAAGCCATGGCGAGAATCTCGCCCGTCCGCACGCGCTGGACGACCGCCCAGGCGCCCTTCGCCTGGTGCTCGGCGATGGCGGACTCGAGGGCCTTCTCCACCATGTACTGCAGGTTCTGGTCGATGGTCAGGTAAATGTCCGCCCCCCGCTGGGGCGGGATGTCGAGGACGCGCCGGTCGAAGATCTCGCGGCGGCGTCCGTCCTTTTCGCTCACCCGCAGGCCCGGCTGCCCGCGGAGGTAGGTGTGGAAGCGCTGCTCGATCCCGGCGCTGCCGACGTTCTCCAGGTTGGCGAAACCGATGACATGGCAGGCGAGCGGGCCCTGGGGATAGTGCCGCGCGCTGACCTCGTCGAAGCTCACGCCCCGCAGCTGCATCCGGCGGATCAGGTCGGCCGTCTCGTCGGGCACGCGCTGCTGGATGTACTCGAACCGCCGGTTCGGCCGGTTGAGGCGGGCCATGACCATGGCGGGGTCCAGCTGAAGCACGCGCGCCAGCTGCAGCCCGATGAAGCGGGGGTTCCCGCTCGCGAGGACCTCGCTCGGGTCGGCGATGACGTTCCTCATCGCCAGGTCGATCGCCAGGATGTTGCCGTGCCGGTCCAGGATGCGGCCGCGCGGCTCGGGCAGGCGGTCCTCGTAGCGGCGGGTCTGGTCGATGCGGCGGCGCAGGCTGTCGTTGGGGCCCACGTGCAGCTGCACGATGCGCGCGGCGAGGGCCATCAGCGCGATGAGCAGCAGGCCCGCCACCAGGTCCATACGGATCCTGTACTTCCAATCAGTCATGGCGCGTCGCCAGTTCCCGTTGCGCGTACTGCATCTCCGCCGCGGCTTCGGGCTCCAGCTCCGGCCGGGACAAGCGCTTGGTGTATTGCTCGCCGGGCCAGACCATGGCCAGGTGAAACTGGGCCATGAGTTGCTCGAGATTCTTTGCGCTCTTCAGGTTCGACCACTTGGATTCCTCGCGAAGGATCTGCCGCTGGAGGTCGCCGCGCCGCGACTCCAGCTCCTGCAGCCGCCGGCCCGTCGTGTCGCACTGGTCCCGCAGCCAGAGGTAGCCGAAGGCCAGCCCCGTCACCAGCACGAGGATGAGGGCCAGGGACATCGGGAACGGCGATCCTTCCTGGATCGTCTTCCGGTTCTGTCTTTTTCGCCGCCGCATGTCCTACTCGATCCTTTCCGCCACCCGAAGCTTGGCCGAACGCGCCCGGGGATTGGCCCCGCGCTCCTCCGGAGAGCACGTCACGGGCTTGCGCGTGATCCAGCGCAGGACCGGCCGCTCCCCCACCCAGCGCCGCCCGCCGGCCGCCAGCGACTCCCAGCGCCCCACGTGGAGCGCCATGGCCGCCTTGACCCGCCGGTCTTCCAGCCGGTGGAACGAGATCACCGCCAGCCGGCCGCCCAGCGCCAGCAGGCCCGGCGCGGCGGCCAGGGCCCGGTCCAGGCTCTCCAGCTCATGGTTCACCGCCATCCGCAACGCCTGGAACGTCTGCGTCGCCGGATGGATCCGACCCCGCCGGCCGCCCTTGGCCCGCGCCACGATCTCCGCCAGCTTTCCGGTATGCCGGATCGGCTCCCGGTCCCGGGCTTCCACGATCCGGCGCGCGATCCGCCGGGCCATCGGTTCCTCGCCCAGCGCCCAGAGCAGGTCCGCCAGTTCCTTCTCGGTCCACTCGTTCACGATCGTCGCCGCCGTCCGCTCCTGCATGCGGTCCATGCGCATGTCCAGCGGCCCGTCCTGCTGGAAGCTGAATCCGCGGGCGGGATCGTCCACCTGTTCCGACGACATCCCGAGGTCCAGGAGAACCCCGTCCGCCTGCTCGATACCGTTCCGGAGCGCCAGCGCCCGCATATCCGCGTAATCCCCCTGTTCCAGCCGGTACCAGCCCCCGGCCCGCGAGAGCCGCTCCGCCGCCCTCGGCAGCGTCTCGGCGTCCTGGTCGATCCCCAGCAGTCGACCGCCCGGTCCGGCCCGGCTCAACATCTCGGCCGCATGCCCGCCGTTCCCTACCGTCCCGTCGATGTACGTACCGCCCGCCCGGACCCCCAGCGCCTCGAGGGTCTCCCGCAGCAGGACGGGCACGTGCATGCCGCCCTCCGCTTACAGGCCGTCGGAGCGGCGCGACCCGATGCGCTCGGAGGACATCCAGGCGCGCCGGTCGTCGACGGAGATCGCCACCTGGCGCATGAACTGGAACGGCACGCTCTTCTTGCGCGACGGCAGGGCAAACCATCGGCCCTCGTCGCGGCCGTCGTACACCGAACCACTGATGCGCAGAAACTTGGCAATGGCTATCGGGCTCATGATCTTCCCTTTCTCCGGCGGGCGGGCGGCCAGGATCGTATGGCGGTTCTCCACCGAGCCGACGTGCAGCGAAACCGGCGCCGGCTCCTCTACCGGCGCCTCAACCGACTCGACCGCCGGCGCGCTCACCGGCTCGATCACTGCGACGGCCGCCGAGGTGGTCGCCGGCTCTTCCCAGAATTCCGCCTGGCGCTCGCGCGACGCCGGCGCGGCGGGATCGGCCCACCACGCCGCCGGACGATGGTCCCCCGCGGGTCGGACGCCGATGTTCCCTAGAAGCCGACGTAGCGGGCGGCCTCGCCCATCCGGCCCTGGTCGAGCACTCCGGTTTTCTCTTTCCATTTTTCAGGGCTCCACAATTCAAATCCGTCGAACGTGCCGGCCATCATCACCTCGGTGGACAGCGCGGCGAAATCCAGCAGCTCGTCCTTGATTCGGACGCGCCCCTGGGAATCCCAGGGAACCAGTTCAGCGCGAGAGGCGAGCGCCCGGGCGAATTGTCTGCCTTGCTCGTCGGCAATGGACAGATTGCGGAGTCTTTCCATGCGGCGAATCAACTCGCGGGCGGGGTAGACGCACAGGCACTGGTCGTTGACACCTTGGAGAACAAACAGCCGCCTCGGTACGCCCACCAACTCGCGCCAAACTGCAGGGATGGTCAACCGCCTCTTGGAGTCCAGGTAATGGGTGTAGGTATTGACGAAAACGCCCTTCTCGAGCGTCTCATCAGACCGCCCTATGTCCCCGTTCTCCACAGCAGTTGCCTCCAGGCACACTTTAAACCACTTTGCCCCACCTTCCGTCAACACTTTTTTAACAATTTAACCGGTTGTGGAACCCGTTGATTTGACGCTGCTTTCAGCCCTGAACAGCGGAGGAAAAGAAAGTTATTGTACTATTTCCTCATCCATGGCTAACCATGCCGTGTTCAGTTGGAACAGGAGAACGCCCATGACCATAGATCCACGCATCGCAAACCTGGCCAGGATCCTGGTCCGCTACAGCGTCCACGCCCGCCCGCGCGAACTGATCGCTCTCGACGCCACCCCCGAGGCCACGCCCCTTGTCCTGGCCGCGTACGAGGAACTCCTGCGCGCCGGCGCCTACCCCATCGTGCGCCTGAACCCGGCCGAAACCGCCGAGATCTTTTACCGGCACGCGCGCCCCCATCACCTCGACCGGCCCCATGCCATCCAGCGCGCCATGGCCGAACGCCTCGACGGCTCCATTCACATCGAGTCCAGCCCCAACACGCGCGCCCTCTCGCGCGTGGATCCCCGCAAGCAGGCGCGCGTCTCCCGCGCCACCCTGCCCCTGCGCGAAAAGATGCTCCACAAGAAATGGAGCCTCACCCTCTTCCCGACCCAGGCCTATGCGCAGGACGCGGACATGAGCCTCGCCGACTTCGAGGACTTCGTCTACGCCGCCACGTTCGCGGACCGTAGCGATCCGATCGCGGCGTGGGAACAACTCTCGCGCCGCCAGGAAAAGCTCGTGCGCCGGCTGCGCGGTGCGCGCGCCGTCCGCATCGTCGGGCCCGACACCGATCTGTCGCTGTCCGTGCAGGGCCGCGTGTTCATCAACTCGGACGGCCACCACAACATGCCGTCGGGCGAGGTGTTCACCGGGCCGGTCGAGGATTCGGCCGAGGGCCATATCCGCTTCGACTATCCCGTCTGCCACGCGGGCCGCGAGGTGGACGATGTCCGCCTCGTGTTCCGCAAGGGGCTTGTCGTCGAAGCCTCGGCGACGAAGAACGAAAAATTCCTGCGCGCAATGCTGGACATGGATCCCGGCGCGCGCCGGCTCGGGGAGCTGGGCATCGGCACCAACTACGGCATCGACCGCTTCATCAAGAACATCCTCTTCGACGAGAAGATCGGCGGCACGATCCACCTCGCGCTGGGCCGCTCCTACGAAGAAACCGGCGGTCGTAACCGCTCGGCCTTGCACTGGGATATGATTAAAGACCTCCGCCGCGGCGGGGCCCTCCTTGTCGACGGGGAAGTGTTCCAGAAGGACGGGCGGTTCAGGCCTTGATCTGCGTCGCGGCTACTTCACCACGGCGCCGCTGGCCTGGTCGCCGTCGACGGTGACCAGCTTCAACCGTTCGCCCTTGGTCGCGGCCAACAGCATGCCCTGCGACTCCACGCCGCGGATGACGGCGGGCTTCAGGTTGGCCACCATGACGATGGTCTTACCGATCAACTGTTCCGGCTCGTAATGCAGCGCGATGCCCGCGACGATCTGCCGCCGCTCCTCGCCCATCAGCACCTCGAGACGTAACAGCTTCGTGGCGCCCTGGATCTTGAAGGCCTGGAGAATCTTCGCGGTGCGAAGCTGGACCTTCGAGAAGTCGCCGTACTCGATCAGCCCCTCGGCCGCCGGCGGCTTCTCCGCGGCGGGAGGCGGAACGGACGGCGCGGGGGCCGCGGGCGCCGCGGCCGGCGCGGTGGGGATCAATTCAGTCTGCTGCTCCGCGCCCTTTTCCTTTTCATCGACGAGGCGCGGGAACAGCGCGCCCGGCGCGCGCACGGGCACGCCCGGTTTCAAAACGCCCCATGCGCCGAAGCGTCGGATGTCCGGCTTCGGGCGGGCCATCCCGAGGGCCTTGCGCAGTTCCGCCATCTTGCCGGGCATGACGGGATAGAGCAGCCCGCCCAGCACGCGCAGCGCCTCGGACGCGGCGTACAGGCAGTTGCGCAGCGGCACGGGATCCTCGGACTTCGCCAGCGTCCACGGCTGGCGCCGCTCCAGGAACCGGTTGACCTCGCGGACGGCGGCGATCACCTGCCCGATCCCCTCGTTGAGCTTCATCTGCTCCAGCGCGGCCTCCATGCCCCGCACCGCGCCCTGGACTTTGTCCCACAACGCCTTGCCGTCGGGCTCCTCCAGCGCCGCCGCGGACGGCTCGGGCATCGCGCCGCCGCAATACTTGCCGATCATCGCCAGCACGCGGTTGAGCAGGTTGCCGAGATCGTTCGCGAGATCGGCGTTGTACCGGCGCGTGAAGGCATCCTCGGTGAACGACGCATCCTGCCCCATCACCATCTCCGCGATCAGGAAATAGCGGAAGGCGTCCACGCCCACCCGCTCGATCATATCCATCGGGCGGACCACGTTGCCGCGCGACTTGCTCATCTTGTCTTCGCCGGACAGCCACCACCCGTGCGCGAACACGGTCTCCGGCATCGGGAGGTCCATGGCCTTGAGCATCGTGGGCCAGTACACGGTGTGCGTGGTGAGGATGTCCTTGCCGACCAGGTGGAAGCTGGCGGGCCACCATTTCGCGAAGAGCGCGGAATCCTCCAGGTAGCCGACCGCGCTGACGTAGTTGACCAGCGCGTCGAACCAGACATAGGTGACGTACTCGGGGTCGAACGGAAGGTCGATGCCCCACCCCATCCGGCTTTTCGGGCGCGAGATGCACAGGTCGGTCAGCGGCTTGCGCAGGAAGCCGAGCGTCTCGTTGCGCCGCGACTCGGGCTGGATGAAGGCCGGGTGCTCTTCGATGTATTGAACGAGCCACTCCTGGTACTTGCTCATCCGGAAGAAGTAATTCGCCTCCGTGAGCTTCTCGACCGGCCGCCCGCACTCGGGGCACTTGCCGTCCGCCAGGTCCTTCTCCATGAAGAACCGCTCGTCCGGCACGCAGTACCAGCCGTCGTACTCGGCGCGGTAGATCTCGCCGCGGTCGTACAGGTCCTGCAGGATTTTCTGCACGACTTTCTTGTGGCGCTCCTCCGTGGTGCGGATGAAGTCGTCGTTCGTGATGTGCAGCTTCTTCCACAGGGCCTGGAACCGCACGACCGTACGGTCGGCCTGCTCCTGCGGGGTGATACCGGCGGCCTGGGCGGCCTTCTGCACCTTCTGGCCGTGCTCGTCCGTTCCCGTGAGGAAATGAGTCGGAACCTTCAGCAGGCGGTGGTACTGCGCCAGCACGTCGGCCAGGATCGTGGTGAAGGCATGGCCGATGTGCGGCTGGTCATTCACATAATAAATCGGTGTCGTGACGTAAAATTTCGCTCTGTTCATATCGGGCCTTTCCGGTCCGCTGCTCCGCCCGGCGTCCTGCGCCGGCCGGGCCTGGCAAAACGCGGGCATTATAGTCCCCGCCGCCCGATGTTCAAATGCAGAACACGGACCGCTTTAAGCCCTTGCGCACGGGGCGCAAATAGAATTGAATGGCCGTGAAAGGCGCGCATGAAGATCGTGCTGCTGGTGGACCTCGAGGCCGTGCTGCCCGGCGACCCGCAATTCGAGGGGCGGACGAAGTCCTCGCGCACCGAGATGGAAGCCCACGTCGCGGCGGCCGTGCGCGCGCTGGGCCATGAGGCCGCGGTGATCCCGTTCGGGCCCGACGTCCTGGAGACGATGCACGCGCTGAAAGGCTCCGGCGCGGGCTTGGTCTTCAATCTCACCGAGCGTTTCGAGGGCGACCGCCGCAAGGATCTGAACGTCGCGGCCCTGCTCGAACTGCTGCACCTTCCCTACACGGGCACCGGCCCCGCCGGGCTCTGGCTCTGCCGGGACAAGGCCGCCGGCAAGCGCATCCTCGGGTACCACCGCATCCGCGTGCCGCGTTTCGCCGAGGTGCCCCCCGGCCGGAGGAAACCGGCCGGCTGCCTGCGGTTCCCCGCCATCGTCAAACCCATGTTCGAGGACGGTTCGGACGGCATCTCGCTCTCCTCCGTGGTGCGCTCGGCAAGCGAACTCGAGGAACGCGTCCGCATGATCCACGAGGGGCGGAACCAGCCGGCGATCTGCGAGGAATACGTCGAGGGCCGGGAACTGTACATCGGGGTGGTGGGCAACCAGAAGCGGCATGCGTTTCCCCCGTGGGAGCTGCTCTTTGGCCGGGCCGGCGAAGGCGGGCCGCCGATCGCCACGGCGAGGGTCAAGTGGGACCCCGCCTACCGGGAAAAGTGGAACATCCGCTACCAGCCGGCCGAACTGGACCCCGCCACGCTCCGGAGGATAAGCCTCTTCAGCCGGCGCGTGTTCGAGCTGCTCAAGCTGCGCGATTACGGGCGCGTCGACCTGCGGCTGACGCCGGGGGGCGAGATCGTGTTCATCGAGGCCAACCCGAATCCCGACATCTCGCGCGACGCCGAACTCCCGCAGGCCGCCGCCCTGGAGGGCATGGAGCACGCGGCGCTGATCGGGCACATCCTCAATCTGGCGCTGCGCCGCTCCCCGCGGCCGCCGGAATCCCCACGGGCATGATGCTCAAGGGCTCGAGGCCTTTCGGCAGACGCAAGGCCCGCCGGACCTGCGTCGCGTCGAAGAAGTTCGCGGCTACGGTACCCAGCCCGAGCGCGACGGCCTGGAGATACACGTTCTGGGACGCGTGGCCGGCCTCGAGATCCATGTAAGAACGATACCCCGGCCCGTAGCGCGCCTCGGCCCGCTGGGCATCGCCCACCAGGACCAGGACGGCGGCGGCCTTACGGAGGAACGCGCCGTTCGGTCCGGCCTGGGCGAGCTCCTCGACGGCGTTTCGCATGACGGGGACCAGGCGGTGCCCGGACGGCTCGTACCGGTAGACTCCCGGCGCCAGGTCCAACACGCGGGTCGCGGCCAGGTACACGGTGAGGGGATACAACTGGCCGCCGGAGGGCGCGGTGCGGCCGCCGTCTTCGGGGCGGGTAATGCCTTGGGCGGCCCACAGCAACTGTCCAGCCTGCTCCAGGCCGAGAGGTTTTTCCGCGTATTGCCGAATGGAGCGCCGTTGCTGGAGAGCCTCCTCCACGGAAAGACGACCGGACGTTCGGGGCGGCGGGAGCTCCACCACCCCAGGCGGAACGGGCGTCGGCTGGGATGCGGCCGGCCCCGGATTCCCAGCCAGGGCGAACACCATCCACAGCGCCCCATATGTCGAACGAGACTTCATGGTTCCCGGCAGCAACATAGCACACCGGAATGAAGTTTAAAGGACACCGGCCGGCGCCCCGCCGGCCGGCCGGCTCGCCAGGGAATGGACCATCCTCCGCGCAAAGCGCGGCAACTCGGGATCGCGGGCCCCCATGACGAGCACGAGATCGCCCGGATGCGCGACGGCCAGCACTCTATGCTCCAGGGCATCGTAGGATTCCATCGCGACCGCGGTCCTTCCGGCGGCCTGCAGGCGGCTCGCCAGGTCCTCGGAGGAGACCGTTTGCCGCGCGGTGCCGCCCGCGTAAAAAACCGGCAGCAGGAAAAGCTGATCGGCCGGACGCATGACACGGAGCAACGATTCCACGAGTTCGGGCATCATGGCCGCGAGGGGACCGAATCCGTGCGGCCGCCATACGCCCAGCACGCGGGCGTGCCGCCCGGCCATCGTGCTCCACGCGGCCGCAATCTTGGCCGGGTTGTGGGCGTAGTCGTCCACCACGGCGACTCCTGCGGCCTCCCCCGCCCGCTCCAGCCGCCGCTCGATGCCCGGGAAGGAAGCCAGCGCCATGCGCAGGGGGCCCCCATGCAGGCCGAGATGCCGGCACAACTGAACGGCCAGCCAGGCGTTTTCGACATTGTGCCGGCCCGGGAGCGGCACCTCGAAGGTCACGTCCTCGCGGACGAATCCGCGCGGCACCAGCTCCAACGATTCCTCGAACAGCATGGCCTGGCCGGGATCGGCCTGGCCGGCCCGGAGGAGCCCGGCCACGCCGGGCCCGCACACGACGCCCGACGCGGCCCGGCGCGCGAAGGAGCGGAAAAGGTCCGTCGTTTCCCCCAGCTCGAAATGATCGCGCGACAGGTTAGTGATGATTTCCCAGTCGGGATCGAACTGCAGGAAGGATCGGTCGCTTTCGTCCGCCTCGATGACCCAGAGGTCGTCGCGCCCCGCGCGGAAATTGCCGAGCGAGCGCGGGCCTTTCCAGCCCAGCACGGCGCCGCCGTTGACGATGGTGGGATTCCGGCCGCACCGCTCCAGCAACCAGCCGACGAGCCCCGTGACGGTGGTCTTGCCCGACGTGCCGGCCACCGCCAGCAGCCGCCGGCCGCGGACGAGGCGCGCCAGCATCTCCGCCCGGTGCACGACCTCGACGCCGCGCGAGCGGGCGGCGGCCACATCGCGGTTATCCGGCTCCACGGCGGTGCTGACGACCACGGCCCGGGTCGCGGCCGTCACGCCGGAGCCGTCCTGGGGCGCGAGTTCCACGCCCGCCGCCCGGAGCACGGCGAGCGATTCCGGGGGCTGGCCCTGGTCGAGGAAACGATCCGACCCCGTGACGCGCGCGCCGCGGGCCAGCAGCGCCTGGGCCAGGGCGCTCATGCCGACGCCGGCGACGCCCACGAAATGGACATGGTCCGCCATGCCGGCATCCTGACCCAAGGCCTGACCGCGCGCAACCCCGTAAAGCGGCCGAATGCGGGATTGACCTGGGCCCCCGGCCCATTATCCTATGAGCGGTCTCGCTTTTTGTCCGGGAGGTTTGTGCCGTGAAGAAGTTACTGGTCGCCGTGGGCATCATGTTGTCCGTCGTTTCGCTGGTCCAAGCCGCGTCCTGGCCCGACAATCTCAACCGGAACGAGCGCCGCCGCCTTGGCACGCTGATGCAGAACACGTGGGAAGGCCTCGACGAGATGTACTCGGAAGTCAGCGGCCTCCCGTACGAATCGACGCTATCCCGCAGCCGGACCACCTCGTCCACGGTCGGCCTCTACCTGGCCTCCCTTTGCGCGGCCAACCGACTCGGGTACATCCAGGAGGACGAGGCCGTCCAACGCATCGAGCGCATCCTGTCCAGCCTGGATACGCTCCCGCACTGGAACCGCATTTATCCCGACGTCCTCCCGGCCAACGGCCAGGACAACGATCCGATCCCCGGCGACGGCACCCTGGCTTCGTACATGAACCTGCCGGCGGGCATCATGGTGGTGCGCGCCACCTTCCCCCGGCTGGCCCGCCGCTGCACGGATATCCTGGCCACCATTCCCTGGGACGCCTTCTACGACCGGGAGACGCGGCGTCTGTACCGCCGGTTCGACATCGACAAGAGCTCGGCCCGTGATCCGACGGACCCGGCCACGGACGACGGGCTGCGGCTGGCGCATTTCCTGATGATCGCGACGGGGAAGGTTCCTCCCTCGACCTGGCCGGAAGCCAGAGAGGTGACCGAGACCCCGCTCCGCCCGATCTACGGCAGCCTCTTCCTCGACCCCCGCGGCACCTGCTTCGGGAAGGCGGACATGCTGGCCGCATGGCGCCAGATCGAGCACGCGCTGAACATCGGCTCGCCGGCCTGGGGATGGGACCCGGAGGCACGGGTCCCGGCCGCCGAGGCGCCCACCTTCCCGCTGGTCCACCCGTATGTCTCGGCGCAGGCCCTGCCCTTCTTCCCGCGCGAGGTATTGAACAACTTCGAAGCGCTGGAGGAAATGGGGGCCCTGCTCCCGCCGGCCCGCGGGCTCCGGAAGTCGTCGGCCGGGTACTGCGACCACATCAACTGGCGGACCGGCGAGCGGAGCAGGTACTACTCGACGGATCACCAGGCCCGCCTGTTCCTGGCGATGGCCAACTACCTGGAGCGCAGCCTGGTCTGGCGGACCTTCCAGTCCGATCCCCTGGCGCGGACCGGCCTGCGCCTGAAATCGGAATGCCGCAGCACGGAGTACCGCCGGACCCTGATGCGCAAGGCCATCCGGTCGCTGTCCCGCAAGACGCCCGCCACCTTCTGGTGGTTCGCCACGGACTCGCTGATGCCGGTGGCGGGCGACCTGCTCCAGGCGTCCCTCTGGGCGCGCTCGCTTTCCGCGCAGCCGCTGAAAGGATACTCCGAGCGGTGGCGCCTGACCGACCGGGCCGGGCGGATCCTGGGCGAGGGCGAGGAGCCTTTCGACCTGGCCCCGCGCGAGACGCGCAAGCTCACCGATATCATGATCCCGACCTCGCGCCTGCGGCCGGGCGTGATCTGGACGCTCAAGAGCCAGCTGCTGCAGGACGGCCAGGAACTGGCCACCATGGAAAAGGACATCCGGTTCCGCCGCCACGACTGAACGGCGGAACGCCTTACTTCTCGAAGTAGGTGTACCCGCGGAGGCCGGCCTCGTACGCCTGCATCAACTGGCGGCGCTCCTCGACCGTGATGCGGCCGGCCCGGACGGCCTGCTCGGCGTTCTTGCGCATCCGGTCGAGCATCTCCTGCGGGTTGTACTCCACGTACGAGAGCACGTCGGCCACGGTATCGCCCGCGATCTCGTGCGCGTACTCCACGGTGCCGCCCTCCCCGATGCGCAGGTTGACGACGTTCGTATCGCCCAGCAGGTTATGCAGGTCGCCGAGGGTCTCCTGGTACGCGCCGACGAGAAAGACGCCCACGTAGTACTCCCCGGAGTCGTTCAGTTCGTGGACGGGCAGCGTCTGGCGGACGTCGTGCAGGTCGATGAAGCGGTCGATCTTGCCGTCGCAGTCGCAGGTGATGTCCGAGATCGTGGCCTGGCGGGTCGGCGCCTCCTTGAGGCGGTGCACGGGCATGACCGGGAAGAGCTGGTCGATGGCCCACACGTCCGGCAGGGACTGGAACACGCTGAAGTTCCCGTAGTACACGTCGGCGATGGCGACCTCGAGGCCGCTCAACTCGTCGGGGACGTACTTGCGGCCCTGGATTTCGGCGGCGATCCGCGTGACGATGCTCCAGAAGATGCGCTCCGCCAGCGCGCGGTACCGGAGTGACACGGAGCCGACCTCGTGCAGGGCGCGCGTCTCGTCCCGGTAATAGACGGCGTCGTGGTAACACTCCTGGACGTTCTTCGAGGTCAGCGAGGCGCTCACGTCCATGAGCTGGCGCAGCGGCTCCGGGGCGTCCGGGGGCAGCCCGTCGGGCAGGCCATGGCTCTCGAACCGGGTCGACTCGAGCATGTTGAACAGCAGCACCGAGTGGTGGGCGACCGTGGCGCGGCCGGACTCGCTGACGAGCACGGGGTGCGGCACCTGGGCGACGTTGCACACCTTCATGACGACTTCGACGATGTCGGCTGCGTACTCGTCCACGGCGTAGTTGCTGCTGCTCTGGAAGTTCGTGTGCGAGCCGTCGTAGTCCACGGCCAGGCCGCCGCCGACGTTCAGCACGCCCATCTTCGCGCCTTCCTTGACCAGGTCCACGTAGAACCGGCAGGCCTCCGACGCCGCGGCCCGCACGCTGCGGATGTTCGGGATCTGCGAGCCGATGTGATAGTGGAGCATGTGCAGGCAATCCAGCGCGTTCTCCGCGCGCAGCCAGTCCACCACGTCGATGATCTGCGAGGCGTTGAGCCCGAAGGTGCTACGGTCGCCGCCGGAATCCGTCCAGTGGCCGCCGCCGCGGGTCGCGAGCTTCACGCGCACGCCGAGGCGGGGCCGGACGCCGATGGCCTTCGCGCGCTCCATCACCATCGGCAGCTCGTCGGCCATCTCGAGCACGATGACCGTCTGGAGGCCCATCTTGAGCGCGTGCAGCGCCAGTTCGACGAACTCCTCGTCCTTGTAGCCGTTGCAGACGATGAAGGCCTCGGGATCGCTTATGTAGGCCAGCGCGGCGATCAGTTCCGCCTTGCTGCCGGCTTCCAGACCGTGGTGGAAGGGGCGGCCGAAGGCGACCACGGCCTCCACCACTTGCTGCTGCTGGTTGACCTTGATCGGGTAGACGCCGCGGTACTCGGCGGTGTAACCCGCGTCCGCCATCGCCTTGGCGAAGCTCGCGTTGAGCTGGGCCACGCGGGACGCCAGGATGTCGCCGAACCGGAGGAGCACCGGCATGCCCAGGCCGCGGGCCTTCAGGCCGGAAACGATCTCCATGAGGCTGATGCTGACCTCGCCGCCCCGGCCGCGCGGGCGCACGATCACCTCGCCGCTGTCGGCGACATCGAAGTACCCGGCCCCCCAGTTCCTGACCCCATACAGTTCCGCCGAATCCTCGGGTGTCCAGCGCGTCAGCGCATCCGGTTTCATTCCGCCTTCTCCTGTTGGCATTCCACGCGGCGAATACTAGAACGTCCGCCGCAAAATGCAACGATGCGCGGAAGAAAAATAGCGCCGGCAGCCGGCCGGACACCGGATCCGCGGAGGGAACCGGACGCTATCCCTTGCGGATGGCGTCCTTGTCGCGCTCGCCGCGCTCGCGGATGCGCCGGATCTCGGCCTGCTTCTGCTCCGCCAGCTTCTGCAGCTCCTCCGGGTCCGGCTTGGCCCGGGCCGCGGCCATCTTCCCGTCCATCAGGATTTCCACCTCGGCCACCCGGGCGCGCACCTGGGTATCCACCTCGGCCAGGGCCTTCTTCTGCTCCGGCGACAGCCCGGCCGGGAGGTCGCCCCGCCCCGCCAGCCGCTCCAGGGCCAGTTCGACCGCGCTCTTGATGCCCGTCCCTTTTTTCTCCGCCATGCATCCTCCTCCGCGTGGAGGCGCATTATGGACCTGGCCGGCCGCCGGAATCAACCGCGCGGCGCGGCCTTTTGCTTTTTTCGCAGAACGCGGTAGGTTATGCTCCTTTTTCGAGGAAGCGGAGGAACAGGCCATGATTCAACCGGGCGACACCTACGTCGTGATGGGACTGCTGGACGCGGATTCGATCGCCTACGCCATCGGCAAGGGCATCGAGCAGCGGGGCGGCCATGTCATCTACACCGTTCAGAACGAGCGGCTGAAGAAAATATTCCTGGACCGGAGCGACAAGCTGTCCGAGGCGGAAAAGAGCGCCCTGCGGTTCGAGTACTGCGACGTCCTGGACGACCAGCAGGTGGCGGGCCTGTTCGAGCGGACCGGGCCCATCGCCGGCGTCGTGCACTCGATCGCCTACGCCAACCCGAAGACCTGCCTCGGCGCGGAATTCCACACGGACGCGGTCGACGACCTCAAGACCGCCTTCCACATCAGCTGCGTGTCCCTCGCCACCGTGGCGCGCCATGCGCACCGGCACATGCCGGACGGCGGCTCGATCGTCGCCATGACCTTCGAGTCGCGGCTGGCCTTTCCCTATTACAACTGGATGGGCGTGAACAAGGCCGCGCTCGAGGCCGTCGTGCGCGGGCTCGCGCGGCGCCACGGGCGCGACCTGATCCGCGTCAACGCCATCTCCTCCGGCCCGCTGACCACGAAGGCGGCGAAGGCGATCCCGCACTTCGCGTACCTCGCGCGCATCTGGCGCAAGGTCAGCCCCCTGCCGTGGGACACGATCGAGGACAAGACCGAGGTTGCCCACGCGGCCCTCTTCCTGCTGGGGCCCTACGCCAAGAAGATCACCGGCCAGGTGATCCACGTGGACGGCGGCGTGTCCAGCGTCGGCGGCGACCTGCTATCGATGGAACGCATGCCGGAGCAGCAGGCCGAGGCCGCCGTGCTGGGCGAGACACCCGACCTGTCGACGTGAGGCGCGCCGGATGAAATCCGGGAACGCGCTGGTCATCGGAGGCGGCGTGGCCGGCCTGTGCGCTGGCATCTACCTGCGGCGGCTGGGGTTCGGCGTCGAGATCCTGGAACAGCACTCCCTCGCGGGCGGCCTGGCCACGGCCTGGAAGCGCGGCGGCTTCACCTTCGAAAACTGCATCCACTGGCTGGTCGGCTCGAAAGACGGCGGCCAGCTCAACGCGGCCTGGAAGGAAGTATTCGACGTCAGCCGCCTCGTCTTCTTCGAAGACCCGGTCTTCGAAGTGCTCGAGCGCGGGACAGACCGCCTCACCTTGTACCGCGATCCCGGCCGACTGGAGGCCGAACTGCTGGACAAGGCGCCGCAGGACGCGGCGGCCATCCGCGAATTCGTCGGCCTCGTCAGGAAGATCGCGCGGCTGCGCATGCCCGAAGGCGACTCCTTGCTCCGGAACGCCCTCGCCGGCCTCGGTCTTGTCCCCTTGCTGCCCCTGCTGTCGCGCTACGGGAAGCTCACGATGGCGGACTATTCGAAGAGGTTCAGCCACCCCCTCCTGCGCGCCTTTTTCTCCGCCGGAATGGGCGAGCTTTCCTTCCTGGCCATCGTGTTTACGCTGGCCTGGATGGCGCAGGGGAACGCCGCCTACCCCGTCGGCGGCTCGCTCCGCTTGGTGCGGCTTCTGGAGGACAGCTTCCGCAACCGGGGCGGGGCCCTTCGCTTCGGCGCCCGGGTCGAGCGCATCCTGGTCGAGGGCGGGCGCGCCGTCGGCGTCGCGCTCCAGGACGGCGAAACGCGGCGAGCGGACATCGTTGTGTCGGCGGCCGACGGCCATGCGACGATTTTCGACATGCTGAAAGGCCGGTTCACGAACGGCCGGATCCGGAGGAAGTATGAAACGTACAAGACCTTCCCTTCCTACCTGCAGGTGTCGCTTGGCGTCGGGGCCGACCTGAAGGGCGAACCGGGAACGATCGTGCTCTTCCCGGATGAAATCATCCGGCTCGATCCTGACACGACCGCGGAATCCTTAACCTGTCGCATTTTTCACTTCGATCCGACGATGGCGCCGCCGGGGAAGACCGCCGTGACATGCCTTCTCCCCACTTACAACGAGCCGTACTGGAGCGATTTGCGCAGGCAGGATCCCGCCCGGTATGAAGCCGAGAAGCTCCGCGTGGCCGCGGCGGTCACGGCCGCGTTCGAGGCGCGGTTTGCCGGGGCCCGGGGCCGGATCGAGGTGGTCGACGTCGCGACGCCGGCGACCGTGGTCCGTTACACCGGCAACTGGAAGGGCAGCATGGAAGGCTGGCTGTACACGCCGGCCACGGGCATCCGGCCGCTCCCGTGCGTCCTGCCGGGACTCCGGAATTTCTACATGGTCGGCCAGTGGATCGCGCCCGGCGGGGGCCTGCCGTCGGCCCTGATGACGGCCCGCAGCGTGTCGAAGCGGATAGCCCGGGAATCCGGCATCCGCTGGAAACTGGCGTAGGAGCGCGGCGCCCCTACCGCGTGGGAATATCGGTGCCGTACGGAACGATCAGGCCGTAGCGATTGGCCGTGGCGTGAATTTCGTTGAGGATTTCCTGGCGCGGCTCGCGGACGTGCTCGCCGATGAGGTGGTAGATCCTCTGCCAGGCCCACTTCGTCCGGAGGGACTCGTCGCCCGGCTGCACCCGGCTCCAATCCCACTCGAAGACCATGTCCGCTTTCTGCCCGCGCGCCTGCCCCACCACCTGGAAGACCACGCGCGGGGCGCCGGCCGGGCACCGCCCGTAGATCACCAGCGGGCGGTCGAGGTAGAGATGCGTCAGCGTCCGCGGAAAGATGTCCTCGGCCGGGAGGCCCGAGAACCGGTACGTGAGATCGGTCAGCACCGGGCGGCTGACCTGGCGGGCGAGTTCCTGCAGGGCGTCCGGGATGTTCCGGCTGTCCTCGACCACGAGCGAGTCGCCGCGGTTCTTGTATCCCAGCAGGTCCAGCAGAAACCGGTTCACGCGCGTGCCGCCGCCGACGCAGAACATGGACACCGATCCCGCGCTGTCCCACGTGAAGGCCTCGATGATATCCGAGCTGTCCACCATGCCCATCGTGGGCCGCCCGTCGGTGACCAGCACGGCGAGGACCGGCCGTCCGGGATCGCGCTCGAGGGCGAGAACCTGCTGCAGGGAGGCATATACATCCGTCCGGCCCCTCGCGATCAGCCGCTCGATATAGCCGGCCGCAATGGAACGGTTGACCGTGGTCAGTTCGGTCCAACCCCCGAACAGGCGCTCCGTGGTGTCGCGGAACGCGAGCAGGTCGAGCCGGTCGGCCGCGTCGAATTGGCCGATCCATCGCTGCAGGCCTTCCTTGCAGTAGTTCAGCTTGGCCTGGGTCATGCTCTCGGAACAGTCCTGAATCAGCAGCACGTCCTTGGGCAGGACGGGCAGGAGGGTTTCGCCTTCGCGCCGGACGCTCAACTCGAAATACGCGTTCTCCGGCTCATCCGGCGGCGACCACGTCCGCACCTCGATGCCGAGCATCTGCTCGACCGGCTTGAGCGCGGTGACGTCGGGGAGTTTTTCGTCCAGCAGCGCGGACTCTTCCGCGGAGCCGGCCGGGGGGGCGGATTCCCCCGCGGGCCCGCCCGGCGACTGGGCCGGATTGGGAGTCTGCCGCAACCACGCGCCGGCCTCGCCGGATTCCACGGGAGCTGTTCCAGCGGCGGACGCGGCGGCAGCCCACTCGATGGGCGAAGGCGCGGCCAGGTCCGGGGCAGCGGCCACGCGGGGAACGGCCGGAGTGTAGCGGCGCGGCAGCGCGCTGATCTCCTCGGCGTAGAGTTCTTCCTCGACCTGCAGGATTTCCTGGCGCGGCTCCCAGCGCTCGCGCGCCGGCGGGGCGCCCGGCGTCTCCAGGGTGGCGGACTCGCCGGCGAGCTTGATCCCGGACAGGTCCGGTGTCGCCGGCAGTGCCTCGCGGACCTGCTCGGTCCAGTCGGCGGTCTCCTCCGCCAGGTCGGCCTGCCGGTCCGGATCCTCCGGGCGGAACCGGGCGGGCCGCTGGAGCGGCTCGGTCGGCGTCGGCTGCACCTCATTCAGGCGGATGGAGGGGAAGCGCACCTCGTCGCGCACGCGCGCCAGGGCGCCGAACGGGAGGAACGGGGCCCGCTCCCAGGCCGCCCAGTGCGCGGCCAGCGAGAGGACCGCGGCGGCCACGGCCGCCGGGATATGGCGGCCGGACGGGCGGCTCCATGCGCCCGGCGCGCTCTCCATCCCGGGATTCATCCCGTCATCCCTGCACGGTCAGGAGGAATTCCGCGTTGCTGCCCGTCTTCTTCAGCCGGTTGACCAGCAGTTCCATGGCCTCCACGGGCGGCACGCCGTTCAGGGCCTTGCGCATGAGCCATATCTTCTGCAGCTCGTCCGGGTGCAGCAGCAGCTCTTCCTTGCGCGTGCCCGACTTCTCGATGTTGATGGCCGGGAAGATGCGCTTGTCCACGAGGTGCCGGTCCAGGCCCAGCTCCATGTTGCCGGTGCCCTTGAACTCCTCGAAGATCACCTCGTCCATGCGGCTGCCCGTATCCACCAGGGCCGTCGCGACGATGGTCAGGCTGCCGCCGCCCTCGATGTTGCGGGCCGCCCCGAAGAAGCGCTTGGGCTTGTGCAGGGCGTTGGCGTCCACGCCGCCGGACAGGATCTTGCCGCTGTGCGGCTGCAGGGTGTTGTAGGCGCGCGCCAGCCGCGTGATGCTGTCGAGCAGGATCACGACGTCCCGTCCGCACTCCACCATGCGCTTGGCCATTTCGATGACGATCTCGGCCACCTGCACGTGCCGCTCGGGCGGCTCATCGAACGTCGAGCTCAAGACCTCGGCCTTCGTGTTGCGCTCCATGTCCGTCACTTCCTCGGGCCGCTCGTCGATCAGCAGGACGATGAGCTTGGCCTTGGGGTTGTTGGCCGTGATGCTGTTGGCGATCTTCTGCAGCAGCACGGTCTTGCCGGTGCGCGGCGGGGCGACGATCAACCCGCGCTGGCCCATGCCGATCGGGGTCAGCAGGTCCAGCACCCGCATGGAGACCTCCTCCTTCGTCGTCTCGAGCACGAAGCGCCGGTCCGGGAACAGGGGCGTCAGGTTCTCGAACGGGACCTTGTGCCGCTGGGCGTCCGGTTCGCTCTCGTTGATCCGGTCGACCTTCAGGAGGGCAAAGAACCGCTCCTTGTCTTTCGGCGCGCGAATTTCGCCGTCCACCAGGTCGCCGGTCCGCAGGGCGAAGCGGCGGATCTGGGAGGGCGAGACGTAGATGTCCTCGGGGCACGGCAGGTAGTTGTAGTTCGGCGAGCGCAGGAACCCGAAACCGTCGGGCAGGATTTCCAGCACGCCGCGGCCGTACATGGCGCCGTTGAGGCGTCCGTTGGCCTTGAGGATCTCGAAGATCAGCTCGTGCTTGCGCAGCGCGCCGAGATCCTGGAGCCCGTAGCTGTCCGCCATCTTCAGCAGGTCGGGGACGGACTGGACCTGGAGGTCGAACAGGTGCAGCGTGCGGCCGGCGCCCTGCAGGGGCGGCGCGGGCGGCGCGGCGTTGCCGGCGGCCGGATCCAGGTTGCCGTTCACCACCGGCGGGGCGACCGGGGGCGGCGGCGGCGGGGGCATCGGCGGCGCGGGCTCGTGCTGCCGCCGCAGCGGGGGTTCGGACACGGGCGCGTGGCTGCTGCCGGCGTGCGGGGTTCTCGTCCTGCGGTATCGTCCTCGGGGTTCAGGCATGGTCTACGGCTCCTCTCTCGTCGTTTGGTTCCATACGGCCCGGACGGTTTTCTCCAGATTGTCCAGGCTCCCATTGTTTCGAATCACCACATCGGCCCGGCGGGCTTTCTCCGCCGGCGCCATCTGGGCCGCCCACCGGGCGCGGGCTTCCGCGGCCGTCAGCCCGCGCGCCTTGAGGCGCGCCATCGCGGCCGGTTTCGGCGACGTCACGCACCACACGGCGTCCCAGCCCTTCGTCCGCCCTACCTCGTAGAGCAGCGGCACGATGACCACCGCCGGCTTCCTTTCGCGACGGCGGGCGCGCATCCACTTCTCCGCTTCCGCAAACACCGCGGGGTGCACGATCGCTTCCAGCGCCCGACGGGAGGCCGGATCGCCGAACACCCGCCGCGCCAGCGCCCGCCGGTCCAGTTCTCCGGCCGGCGTCAGCACGCTCCGGCCGAACCGCCGGACGACGGCCCGGAACACCGGCCGCCCCGGCTTCTGCAGCGCGCGCGTCACCTCGTCGGTGTCCAACACCGCGGCGCCCAACCGGGCCAGTATCCGGCCGACCTCGCTCTTGCCGCAGGCCAGGCCGCCCGTCAGGCCGATCACCGCGGGGGAGGACGCCCTACGGGTTTTCATCCCCCTCCGACCGGAATCCCTGCCGACGAAGCGATCCGACATGCTGCAAAACCTTCTGTGCCGTTTCCTCGCGGGCATCCAGGAGCAGCGCGGATGTCGCCTGCTCCTCGGCCCGGTCCAACTCGCCCCTCTGCAGGGCCTCTTCCGCCTCGATCCCGTACCGCCGCGCCGCGCCCTCCTCGGCCCGGGTGAGGATGCGGAACACGCGGTACTTCCGGTTCTCCCACACCATCCGGAACCACCGGGCCTGGCCGGGCTCCTGCTCCAGCCGCCGCGCCGCCGCGTGGGGGGGCGGATTCAGCGCATTCACAAAGTAGCGCATCTGCCGCTGCGGCTCGACCGCGGCAAACTCGCCCCGGCCGAAGACCAGGTACCGGGCGCCCAGCCCGTCCGCCCAGTCCCGCAGCTCCCGCTCGGTGCCCAGGAACAGCTTCTCGCCATAGGCCCGGACCCGCTCCCGGAGTTCCTTCGACTCGAACTTCGGGTGCAGGAGCACCGGGCACTCCGCGTAGGCCAGTATCGAGGCGCTGATTCCAAAATTCGCGAGGACGGGTTCAGGCCTCACATGCGCCTTCATCCATCCCGTCAGCTCTTCCATTTCCTTGTAATACACCTGGCCGCGGCCCCATCGCTCGGGCATGTCGAGCGTATGCGCCGCTTCGGCGCCCATCCCGGCCAAGAACAGGACGCCTAGCCATCGGTACCACCGGCGGCCTTCTCCCAGGGAAGCGGCCGCCAGCCCCAACGCGCCCGCCGCGAATACGGCCACGAGCACATGGAATCGAACGAAAAAAACAAACGTCGCGAATGAAGCCGAAATGAAAAAAACGTGCCGGGCCAGACCGGGATCGCTGCGAAATGATTTCTTGAATAACAATACCGCGATGGCGAACAAAGTCAAGGGCAGCATCACGGGAAAAAACCTGGAGGCGAGGGCCCACGTCGCCGAGTTCAGGCCGGGCACCCACAAGATGCGGGCGTCGAAGCTCAACAGGCCGGGGTCGGCCGGCTTGCGGTTCAGGCACATCAGCTTGGCCACCAGCAGGTCCAGGAAATGACCATAGGCCTGGCGGTAGGCCCCGCCCCAGGAGAACGCCAGCGCGGGGGCCAACAACAGCGCCACGGTGGCCAGGGCGGAACGGGCCGGCGGCGCGGCGCGCGGCCTCGCCGCCCCGGTCAGCGCGATCCCGTAGCCCAGCAGCATGGCGGGCGAGCCGAGAAAACCGTGGGCGCGCAGGTAGGGGTTCCAGAACCCGGCCAGAAGCAGGGCTCCGACATGCACCGCCCAACCCAGCCACGCCCAGCGGCCGGCCGGACCGTGGCGACCGCCCAGCAGGCGGAAGGCGGCGGCCAGCATCCAGAGCAACACGTAGAACTGGATGAGGTCCCAGCCGACCAGGGCCAGCGCCAGGCCGGCCGCGGAAAGCACGAGCGCCCCCAGCCGCGCGAACCGCGTCGCGGCGCGTTGCGAGAGGGCTTCGAAGGCGAGATGGGCCAGCAGCCACGGCAGCGCGAAGTTCTCGTGGAGCAGTTCCTGGCCGGTGGAACGGATGACGCTGGAGAGCGCGAGGGCGTAGAAACCCGCGGCGACCAGGCCGCCCGGCCAGGAGCCGCTCCGCCAGCGGATCCACAGGGCCATCCACGGAATGCCCAGGCAGAACCAGGCGACCTCAATCCAGCGCAGCCGGTCGGCCAGCGGCATGGAGCGCGGGAACAGCCGGGCCAGCGCCGCATACGCGTATTCCGAGCCCAGCGTGTCCGTCTCGGCCGCCACGACTCCCTCGGGATATTGCAGGTCGGCATCCCGCTCCGGGATCCGGCCGTTCTCGAACACCTGCTCGACGCGCCGGTAGTAGAGGGCGCTTTCCAGTGTAAAGGGCGGCGCCTGCCCGATGGCCTTCACCTGGGCCTCGTACACCATGCGGCGGATGCCCACCCCGGCGGCGTAAACCGCCGCGAGGGAAAGAACCGCCAGCGCTATCCGGTACCGCTTCACGGGCAGGCCGTCATCCTCCGCCGAAATCCAGCATCCCCTGCCCCGGCGCCGGCTCCGCCGGCCGCAGCGGCCGGGCCAGGGATTCGAGATCCATTTTCTCGTAGAACCGCAGCAGGACCGAGGGATCGGAGGGCCGGACCCTCCACGCGGCCCCATCGAACTCGACCGGCAGGTCGCGCCGCAGTTTCATCAGTTCGACGTTGCGCCGAACGATCTCCATGCCCGACTCGAGGGCTGCCCGGAAACGCGGGTTGCCGATTTCCGCGCGCCGCTCCAGCAGTTTCTCCAGCGACCCGTACTGCAGGAGCCAGCGACTCGCTGTCTTCGGGCCTACGCCCGGCAGCCCGGGGATGTTGTCCACGCTGTCGCCGGTCAGGGCAAGCCAGTCCACGACCAGGGCGGGCGGCACGCCGGTTTTTTCCATGACCTGCGCCGCGCCGATCTTCTCCTCGGACTTGGAGAGCGCGACCATGCCCACGCGTTCATCGATGAGCTGAAACAGGTCCTTGTCGCCGGTCGCGATGAGCACATCCATGCCGCGTTCCACGGCCCTGGCCGACAGGGTCGCGATGACATCGTCCGCCTCCTGGCCCGGCACCCGCAGGCCGGCCCGCCCCGCGGCCGACAGGTAAGCCCCGATCGGCTCCAACTGCGCGTGCAGGGGTTCGGGCATGGGCGGGCGCTGCGCCTTGTAGGTCGGCAGCCGCGCCATGCGCTCCTCCGGCAGGCCGCCGTCAAAAACCACGAGTTCGTACGCCGGCCGCCATCGCTGCTCCAGTTGCTGAAGCATGCGGATAAATCCGAAGAGGGCGTTCGTCGGCCGCCCGTCGCGGGCAGTCAACTCCGGAATGGCGTGGAACGCGCGGTAGACGGCGGCCAGGCCGTCCACGAGCAAAAACACAGGATTGGACATGGTAACAAGGAATGCCGATCCGACGGGCTTTCAACCGGCCCGCGGGAGTCTGCCTCAACCGCTTGTACTACAGTGAATTACGCCGGGGCGGAGCCCGCACTCCGCCCCGCATTGCAGGAAATCCCCTTTGAAAACGGACCCGCCACGGTCACGGCGTGGCGGTCTCGCCCTCGGCCGCCGTCTCGACGCCGCTGCCCGGCATCGCGCGCGCTTCGGCCTTGTGCAGCGGCTTGCCGGCCGGATCCACCAACCGCGCCGTCACGAAGATCAGCAGGTTCGTCTTGCGGCTCTTCTGGCCCTCGGTCCGGAACAAGCGCCCCAGGAGCGGGATGTCGCCCAGGAACGGGATCTTGTCCTTGAAGGACACCAGTTCCTCACGGATCAGCCCGCCCATGACCACCGTCTGGCCGTCCCAGATCACGAGGCTGGTGGTGACGTTGCGGCTGCTGAAGATCGGCTGCGGAATATTGAACGCGTACACGAGCGGATCCCCGCTCTCGAGCAGGCCCGTGATCGGATTGGTCCGGTTCTGCGGGAGCGTAATTTCCGATCCGTACTGTATCCATTCCACCAACTCGGCCACCTCCGGCACCATGGTCAGATCGATGGTGTAGCCGTCCGGCCCGACCGTGGGCGTCACGTTGAGGATGACACCGACCTCGCGAGTCTGGAAAGCGCCCGGGGTCACGACGGGCGGAGTCACCAGGTCACCCTGGCTCTGCACCGTGGGTTGGGTCACCTCGAATTCCGTCGGGTAGATGATTTCCTTGACCACCTGGATCTGCGCGTTCTGGCCGCTGCGCGTCGTGATCCGCGGCGCGGAGAGCAGGTCCGAATGCCCGTTCTGCGACAGGGCCTGCAGGATGACCGTCAGCTCCGGATTGGTCAGCACGCTCGCGGCCGTCAGGATGCCGCCCATGGCCGTCTGCTGGTCGGACCGGATGGTCGTCGGGCTGACCGGGCTGACCGCCAGCGTGGTGTTGTCGAACGCGAAGAACCGGTTGCCCTTCGTGAACCCGTCCTGGTCGGCGCTGACTTTGACGTGCTCGGTGCCCGCCATCGAGCCGTACCCGTTCTCGGCCTGGGCGATCTCCCAGTCGTCGGTGAGGATCCACTGCAGGCCCAGTTCCTCCAGGTCGTCCTGGTTGACCTCGACGAAGCGGGCCTCGATTTCCACCTGCGTCGGGATGACGTTCAACTGGGACAGGATGCGCTCGAAGGTATCCAGGTTATCCGCGGTATTCGCCACGATCAGCTGGCTGATCGCCGAATTGTACGTGATCGAGGTGCCCGCCGGGAACGGCACGCCGGCCTTCTCGAAGAATTCCTTCACATCGCCGCGCTTGGTCGTAACGGTGCTGCCGCCCATCGCGATGAAGTCGCCCCCGCCGCCGCGATCGGCCTCGGTGACCTCCTCTTTCTCGACAATCACGTCGAGGATCGAGGGCTGCACCGGGTACATGCGTGTGATGATGCGGCCCACGGCCACGTTGGCGGGCGTGATGATGACGACGTTGTCCTCGATGCGGAATTTCAGGTTGGCGATATCGGTGATGTACTTGATGGCGTCGAGCAGCGAGACGCGGCGCAGACTCAAGGTGATCGTCCGGATGCCGGGCGTCGGCGCGGCCACTGGCGCGGTCATGGCCGGCTCTGTGAAGAACTCGTCGAACTCGTCGCCCGTGGCCGGCGCGGTCGGCATCGGGGCGGGGGCCGGGGCGGGCGCGGAGAGGGCGCCCTCGGCGCCGGGCTGGTTGAGATTCAGCAGGATGTTGACGCCGAAGCCTTCCGGGTCGTTGGCGCGGGCCATTTCATCCAGGTTGCGGATCACGTCGTGGATGTTGCCGTCGCGGACCTCGAACGACGGGATGATGATCTTGGTCAGCTTCTCCTGCAGCTTCTGCGTCGCGGTCTTGTCCACGACCGTCTTGTCTTCCAGCAGGCGCTCCGGGGATTCCGCCTCGTCCCGGACGGGCGGGTTCCAGGCATCGCGCACCTGCTGCATCATATCCGCGACGGTGGCGTTGCGCTCGGTCGTGCGCCGCTTGAACCGCCGCTCGTCGATGCGGCGCAGGTAGCGCATGGCTTCGACGTTGTACTCGTCCTGGAGCAGAACCTGCTCGTACAGCTTCTCGGCCTTGTTGTAGTCCTCGAGGTCGAAGAACTGGCGGCCCTCGACGAGTAATTCATCGATCGTCTTCTGCTTCTCGATGGTTTCCGGCCGGTCCGCCGGGGCCTTCGGCAGGCTGGCGATGTATTCCGCCTTCTCGATCCGCTTCAACAGGGCATCCGCCGGCCGATGCTCCGGAACCGCGCGCAAGGCCTTCTCGACGTTGTCGCGCGCGTCCTTGATATTTTCCTTCTGGAGCTGGTCGCTCGCGATCTGGTAGTACGTCTCCGCCAGGCCCCAACGGGCGCGTTCGAGCAGCGCCGCGTTCTGGGGGCGGTCGGGCAGGTTCTTGACCGATTCCTCGAAGGCCGCGGCGGCCGCGAGGTAGTTCTTGGCCTGCAGCGCCGTGTAGCCCGCTTCCAGTTTCTTCTCGCCGTCGACCTGCATCGCCTGCCGCTTCACTTCCTCCTGCATGGCTTTCTGGCGCGCTTCCTTCGCGCTGACTTTCTTCTTGGCCGGTTTCTCCAGGGCGGCCTCTTCGGCCTCGGCGGGCTCTACCTCGGCCGGGGCGGCCTCGACAGCCGCTTCTTCCCCTGTCACCGGCGCGGGTTCCGCGGGCGCGGTTTCGGTGGCGCCCCACATATCCGTCGCCGGCTCGGCGGCCGGAGCCGGTTCCTCAACCGGCGCCGCGGCCGGAGTTTCTTCCCAAATGGAAGGCGCGGGCGTTTCTTCCGCAACCGCCGCCGGGGCTTCCTCGAGCACTTCCGCGGGAGGCGTCTCCACCGCCGGGGCTTCTTCAAGCAAGGCAGGCTCTTCGGCGACCATCGGTTCTTCGACCGGAGCGGCTTCGACCACGGGCTCCGAGGCGGGCATCTCTTCCACGCCGGCCACGGGCTCTTCCAGAGGCGCGAGTTCAGGGGCCGGCTCTTCCGTCACGACGGGTTCCTCGGCAACCGGGGCTTCCGCGATCTCTTCCACGACCGGTTCGGCGGCCGGGGCTTCCACGGCGGCTTCTTCTAAAAGCGATTCGGCGGCGGGCGCCTCGGCCGGCGCGGTTTCTTCAGCCGCCGGCTCGGTCACCACGGGCTCTTCCGCCACGGGAGCGGCCTCTTCCAGCAGGGCCGGTTCCGCGGGCGCTTCCACGGCCACGGCCGCCTCTTCCGCCGCGGGCGCCGCCGCCTCGGCCGGCGCGGGCTCGATATCCTTCAGAAGGTCCTCCAGCGACCCGGCCTCCTGTGCCGTTGCCGGGGCCGCGATCATCCAGCTGCACACGCCTGTGAGTATCAACGCCGTGATGCCGAGTCTCATGGAGAACTCCTCCTTGCGTCGTTTCCGATTGTCGCTTTTCAATGTATCCTTTTTCCAATCCATGGCGCGCATCGCGCCTACATCATTCCGTGCTCGGGGGATTTTCCGGGACGGCGGGCGCCGGAGCCGCCGGGCCGCCGGCCATCAAGTCGCCGGCCGTCAGCGTGGGGACCACGGTTTCCTTGTCCGTCTTCACGTCGCGTATTACTACGCTATTCCGTTTGATGTCAACGACTTTGTACTCCTGGTCCTTGAGCGTGATCACATCGCCGACCCGCGCCCGCATGGTGCTGCGGTCGAGCAGGAAGACCAGCAGCGCGGTCAACTCCTCCTGCTGCACGGCCTGGCCCTTGATCAGGTTGATCTTCTTGTCGCCCTGCGTCAGGACAAGGGTGGGCGCGGGCGTTGTGCCGGGCAGGTACTCGGCCACCTTGAAGCCCTCGACTTCCTCGCCGATCTTCGCGAAATACGTGCGCTCCAGGGTCCGGAGGTTGAGCTGGTACTGGAAGACGCCGGCGGAGATCTCGTTGACGCCCTGGAAGCGGAGGAAAAAGGGCGAGGTGACGGCCTTGCGCAGGCGCAGCTTGGCCGGCAGTTCGGGGAACGATTTCGTATCCGCCGGATCGGTCTTGGCCAGGAACTCCTCCAGGTTGCTGAAGCCGTCGCCGTCCAGGTCGTTCTGCGCGTCGGCCTTGTCGGAGGGATTCAGGCCGTACTTCGTCTCCCACCAGTCCTTGATGTCGTCGGCGTCGAGATCGATATCCCGCGGATCCTTGATCTTGGACTGCGCGGCGCCGCAGAAAGGGCACGCGGCGGCGTTGTAGGCAATGGGCTTGAGGCATTTCTCGCAGCTGACCCGCACCTCGCTGACCATCATGCGCTGCGCCCGGGTCTCCATCTGCAAAGGCTTGGCCAGGGCTTCGAGGCTGGGCTTGAAGGCCTCGAGGTCCACGGGCTTGGCCTGGCGGGTCGTGGCCGGCGCCTGGTCCCACTGGCTCAAGGTCAACTGCCGGCGCGTGCTGCCGATCTGAAACAGCAGGATCACGGCGGAGATGAGCAGGACCATCAGCATGACAACGACCAGCACCTTGTCGTACATCTGCGTCAACCAGCCCGATTTCTGGCGTGGATCGGTGCTCACGATGCGGCCTCCCCGGCATCCGGCGAATGGAACCGGTAGACTTCGACTTCCACGATCACCCTGACGGGTTCGCGGCCGGCGACGATCCGCTGCTCGCGCGTCGGGAGCGAGGCGGCCGGAGCGCCCGGCGCCGCCGGCGTCGCGGCGGTGGGCAGCGCCGCGGCGGCCTTCGGCACGCCCGCTTCATTCTCCATCTGCAACCGGGTCACGACGATGAACCGGGAACTGGCGGCCACCCGGTTAAGGAAAGCGAGGACGGCCGTGTCACTGGCCCGGAACGTGAGCGTGTAGCGCTGCCGGCTGAAGAGGCCCGACGGATCCTTGTACGTGTCGGCCGGATTGGCGGGAGTGGCCGTCGTCGCGGGGGCCCCGCCGCCGTAGCGCTGCATGCGCGGATCGACGTAGGTTTCGACGGCCACGGTCGGGCGGGCGGAGGCCTCGAAGACCGGCCGCTCGACGGCCGACAGCTCGGTGATCTTCGACAGGTAGAGCAGGCCGCAGAGGTAGCCGACCTCCTCGAGTTGGATCGCCAGCCTCGGCACATCCACCGAGTCCGGCAGGGTGCCCGCAGCGTACCGGTCGAACCCGAAGGGGAACCCGCGCGGGACCGCGACCTTGGCCTTTGCCGCGGCGGCGAACAGGCGGCGGCTGGTCTGGTCCAGCAGGAGGTTGAACTGAGAGGGCTCCATCTTCGCCACCTCGGCCTGGCCCTTCTGAAGAGACGCCATGAGGGTGCCGAAGAAGCCTTGCAGCACGGCCAGGTTGGTCCGGACCATCGTCACGTTGTCCTCGGAGGGAAACGGGTCGCGGGCGTTGAGGATGGTCAGCCGCTGCTGGGCGGACTGCAGCTGCCGGTTCACCTGCTGGTAGGAGGAGTTGAACTTGAGCAGGAGGACCAGCAGGATGACGAGCAGCGCCACGGCGATGGCGCCGCCCACGATCAACGTCATGTTCTTCTTCAGGTTCATACGTTCAACGGGGATTTGAGCACGAGCAGGATCTTGAACTGGCGGACGAAATCATCCTGGGCCGGCGAGGGCTGCCAGATGATATCCGTCTTCTCAGGATCGAACAGCGGCATCTGCCGCAGCTTGTCCCGGAAGGACGTGATCGTGCTGCCGGAGCCGGCCTTGTCCTCGTAGGCCAGGCCGGAAAGCTCGAGGGTCTTCACCGGGCCCGCGGCCGACGAAGCGGCCGACGGATCGGGCGGCGGCGCGTTGGGATCCGCGGGCTCGGCCGAGGCGGCGCCCGTGGACGGCTTCAGGGAGATCAGCCAGACGCCCTCCGGCATGCTGCCGTGGACCTGGTCGACGACCTCCAGCCACTGGGTACGCTTGGCGGAGAGGTTCAGCAGGCTGCCGACGGTCTTCTGGACGGCGGCCACCTGGCCCTCGGCCTCGCGCAGCCGGGTTTCGACCTGCTCCAGCGCCTGCACCCGCGCCTGGACCTTGACCATCCGCTCCTCGGCCAGGCCGCTCATCTTGACAAAGTAGGCGCACCAAACGCCGAGGGTCAGCAGCAACGCCGCGGCGGCCGCGAGGAACAGCGGCTGCTTGCGGCGGAACGTCTTCTCGGCCTGGATCTTCGGGGGCAGCAGGTTGATCTCGATCGGGCAGGTCAGGAACCGCCGCAGGGCCAGCCCGACCACCTGCCCCATCTGGCCCGCGTACCGGGCGACCTCGTCGGTCTCGATCGCCTCGCTCACGGCGACGTTGAGGAACGGGTTGAGGTAATCCACGTTCACCTTCATCTTGTCCTTGAGGAAGGAATCGGTGTACGGGATCGCCGCGGTGCCGCCGGAGAGGAGGATGAGGGAGGGCTGCTGCCCGCTCTGCTGGCTCCGGTAGAAGTTGACCGACCGGTTGATCTCCGCGTGGAGGCGGGTCATGACGCTGCGCACGCTCTTGGAGACCTTGTCCACGACCTCGCTCTTCGGCCCCTCGTAGGCGCCGCCGAAGGCGACGAAGGCGTGGGCCTTCTTCAGGGCCTCGGCGTCGGCGAAGGACATGCCGAACTCGGTCATGATCTGCTGGGTGATCGCGTTGCCCGCGACGGGGATGCTGCGGCTGAAGACGCGGCCCTTCTCGATGAAGATCAGGTCGGTCGAGCGCGCGCCCATGTCCACGACCAGCGTGCACTCGGGGAGATCGTTATAGTTGTACCGCACGGCGTTGTAGAGCGCCATCGGCGCGACGTCGACGAGGTCCGTCTCGAGCCCCGCCTGCTCGACGCAGCCGGTGAGGTCCTCGATGATGTCCGCCTTGATCGCGGCCAGCATGACGTCGAGCTCGCCCGTCGCGCCGCCGATGAGCTGGTAGTCCCAGACCACCTCGTCGATGGGGAACGGGACGTTCTGCTGCGCCTCGTAGAGGATGATCTGGTAGACCTTGTCGCGGTCCACCGGCGGCAGCTTGACGAAGCGGGAGAAGACCGCCTGGCCGGACACGGAGAGGAGGACGCGGCCGGGCCGGATGCCGCGATCCTGCATGATCTCGCGCAAGGTGGTGCTGATGTACGCGGAGCGCTCACCTTCGGCCTGGGGGTCGAGGTCGAGGGGCGCCACGCCGAAATTCACCAGCTCCACGCCGCCGGACTTCAGGGCGGTGAACTCGGCCATCTTCAGACTGCTGGCGCCGATGTCCAGGGCCAGGATGTGATCGCCTTTGAACATGGGGATCAGCGCCCGCCGGCCGCGCCGGGCTTGATGGCCTCGTAGTTGTCGAAATCAATCATGGCGAACGGGGTCTGCATGCGGTTGAGGAGGAATCCTTCCACGGGGGCCAGCTGCTCCCACCAGCGCTGGTTGGAGGCCGGCTGGCTTTCCATGGCGACGAGCTGGCCCCGGAACGTGACCAGGACCGCCACGGCCTCCACCTCGCCGTACCGGGCCAGCGTGCTCGGGTGGAGGTACATGTCGCTCATGTGCTTGCCCTCCTGGATCGTGACGTAGGTCACGTCTCCGCGGAACAGCACGGGCCCCTTTTGCGGGCCGACCTTGTCGCGCACGAGCACGTAATAGGTGAAGGTGAGCTCGTCCATCCACTCGGGATCGGTCTCGTACTGGGTCAGGATCTGGAACCATTCGCGCGTGCGGGCCATGGCCTGGCCCTTGAGCAACTGGTACTGCGGGGTGATGGCTTTCCCGCCCTTCATGGCGCGGATATCCACCGGCCGGGACGCCGCCGGCGGGGGCGGCTGGGCCGTGGATTCCAGGACGTGGCTCGCCATGAACAGGATCATTACCACGATCAGGCCGCATGACCGCTTTCTCATCCCGATTCCTCCCCCGCTGTGTTCCATACGTTGACCTGCGGCTCCCGCCTCGCGGCGCGGATTCTCCCCGCTTCCCCCGCGCAAAAAACACCGCGCCCGACCGGTGCGACAGCCATGCCGCCCAAACGTCTCTGAACACCCCGCAGCGTTAGTGGAATATATGAAAATCCAGAATCCAGAGTCAACAAGGGAATGCGCGTCGCGCCTGCTTTTTTTTGGCCCCGCGGCGATCCACGGCCTCACGGGGAGGGCCGCCCGCAATGGGTACAGGGAACCCGTCCGGATCCGCCGCAGGCGGCACAGGCTTTTTGGCGCGTTTCGGCCCGGTATCCCGTCCCGCGGCAGAACGGGCAGGGGGTCCCGCCGCTGCCGACCCGGGGGGTATACGACCCCGTCCCCTTGCACTGGGCGCAGGGAGCCGAGATCTCTTCGGGCACGGTCCCGCGCCCGCCGCATTTCGCGCAGTTCATGAAACGGGTGTCCTGGCAGAAGGCGCAATGCCGGGAGTCGGCAAAACGCCGGGCCTTTTCCGCGTCCAGCCGGAAATCCTGCGGGGCCAGCACCAGCCAGGCCTTCTCCCACCACCGTTCCGGCAGCGCGGCCTGCCGGCGGACGGCCTCCTCCCGCAATTGCTTGTCGAAGCGTAGAAGCGTGTCGCCGTCCAACAGGTGAAACGGGATCGTGGCCTTCGCGCCTCTCGCGGATTCGAGCAGCACGCCGTCGGACCCGACGCCCACCAGCACGCCGGAAGCCGCGGCGCCGCTGATGCTCCGCAAGGTCACGGCCTGCCCGACCTCGTATGCCGGATACTGCGCGTCCATGTCCGCCCGCGCCTGGCGGAGCCGGGCGCCCTGAACCTCCTGCAGGCGGCCCTGGTACCACGGCCACCCCAGCAGCGCGGCGGCGACGAGACCCGCGACCAGCGCCAGCCCGGCCAGGCGGCCCAGGACCCGGCCCCAGCGGAAGGACGATCTCCTCACGAGCGGGGCCCGCCTCTTTCCTCCGGCGTCGCCGCCGGAGCCGCAGCGCGGGCACACCCGCAGCGAGGACGGCATGATCGTTCCGCACGAGGGGCAGGGTCGTCCCGGCTCGGTCAGCGGCGCGCCCCCCTCGCGCAGGCGAAGTTTCGCGTTTCCCGCGCTCTCGGGCTCCATCCTGTGGAAGTCTTCCATGCCTCACCTACCGGCCCGGCGGCTTGACCAGGTAGCCGGTCGATCCGCACCGCTGGCACGGGCTGCCGTGAAGGCGCGCGGCCAGTTCCTTCTCGCTCGGCGGACAGTTGACGAAGCGTTGCGTCTGCGAATTGTACAGGCGCTTGCCCATCCCCTTGCAGTCGGGGCATGCCTGCGCGCCCGGCGGAGGCACGCGGGCGACAAAGCCCCGTCCTCCGCAGATCGGGCAGGCGTAGGGCTTGTCCATCTTGGCATGGCCCCGGATCAGCATCAGTTGCCCTTCCCCGCCGCAGGCCGGACAGGTCATGCGGACCTGGGTCGGCCCGGCCGCAACCGGCGGGGGTGGCGGGGGAGGCGGCGGCGGGGCCAGCCGGGTCCACAGGAAATAACCCGCGCCCGCCAGCGCGGCCAGCAGGACCAACGTGTTGAAGCGCATGATGTTCCTCCCGCGGCCGGACCCGTCATCCGGACCCGCATCGAACGGAAAATGCCGCCGCCTAGATCCGCGCTCCCGCCGGGATCACCGTGTTCTTCGGGATCACGATGATGCCCTCGCGGACGGTGTACAAATCCGTCGCGCCGTCGGGCTTGCCGTCCGGCGTGATATAGGCGCCGTCGCCGATGCGCGCGTTCTTATCCACGATCGCCTGGCGGATGAAGCAGTCCCGGCCGATGCCGATGGCCGGCCGGCCGGGCGGCGTCTCCTTCTCGTAGTAATCCGCGCCCATGATGACGGAGTGCTCGATCACGCTCCCCTCGCCCACGATCGCGCGGATCCCGACGATCGAGTGCAGGATGCGGTGGCCGGAGATGATGCACCCCTCGGAGAGCAGGCAGCGGTTGAGGTCGCAGCAGTTGATCTTGGAGGGCGGCAGGTAGCGCATGCGGGTGTGGATCGGCGCCTTAGCATCGTAGAAGTTGAAGGCGGGCACGATCTCGGTGAGCGCCACGTTGGCCTCCCAGAACGAGCGGATCGTCCCGATGTCCTTCCAGTAGCCCTCGAAGACGAAGCTGAAGACCTTGTGCTTCTCGATGCACGAGGGGATCACGTGCTTGCCGAAGTCCGTGAGGTCGTTGTCGAGCAGGTCGCGCAGCACCCGCGTGCTGAAGACGTAGATGCCCATGCTGGCCAGGTAGCGCTCCTCGCGGTACATGGGCGCGCGCAGGCCGTCGAGTTCCGGCGTGTTCCCCGGCTTCTCCACGAAGCGCACGATCCGCTTCTGCGCGTCCACCTGCATGAGGCCCAGCGCGCCCGCCTCGCTCCGCGACACGGGCTTGGTGGCGATGGTCACCTCCGCGCCCGTCTCGATGTGCTGCTTGAGGACGTCGGCGAAATTCATGCGGAAAAGCTGGTCTCCGGAGAGGACCACGATGTAGTCCGGCGTCTCGTCCATGAAGTACCGGAAGTTCTGGCGGACGGCGTCCGCCGTGCCCTGGTACCACTCCTCGGAGCCGGGCGTCTGCTGGGCCGCCAGGATCTGCACGTAGCCCTGCGAGAACTGGTCGAAGCGGTAGGTCGTCTGGACGTGCCGGTGCAGCGAGACACTGTTGAACTGGGTCAGGAGGAAGATGTGGCGGATGCCGCTATTGATGCAGTTGCTGATGGGGATGTCCACCAGCCGGTACTTGCCCGCGATGGGCACCGCCGGCTTGGCCCGGTCCCGGGTCAACGGCTGCAGCCGGCTCCCCTCGCCCCCGCCCATGATCACGCCGACGACGTTCATGATGTGCCTTGCCCCGTTTTCAATAGACATCATAGCGCGGCACCTGACACGAAGGCAAGGAGGGAGGAAAGGATTCAGGGGAAGGCGTCCACTTCCAACAACCAACGTCCAACGTCGAATTGACGCACTCCCGCACTTTGCCACCCTGTCACTTTGCCACTCTGTTACCTGCCACTTGCCCTCTCCACCCCGGCCCCGCTATAGTGCCCCCGGTCGGCTCAACGGGAGAATCGCATGAAACTGGGCATCATCGGCGGGACGGGTTTGTACGAACTGGTCGGGCTTCGGGACACGAAGACCGTGGACATCGAAACCCCATTCGGGCGGCCGTCGGAACCGTTCGTCCAGGGCAAGCTGGGCGCCACGGAACTCTTCTTCCTGCCGCGGCACGGGCACGGGCACCATATCCTGCCCTCCGAGCTGAACCACCGGGCCAATATCTTCGGGTTCAAGGAATTGGGCGTGGAGCGCGTGATCGGGATCAGCGCGGTCGGCAGCCTGCGCGAGGACCTGCGCCCGCGCGACGTCTGCCTGCCGGACCAGTACTTCGACCGCACGAAGCGGTCGGCGGAGCACACCTTTTTCGGGCACGGGCTGGTGGCGCACGTCGCCTTCGCGGAGCCCGTTTGTCCCGACCTGCGGCACCACCTGCACGCCGTGACGCAGGAGATCGTTTCCGGCGACGCCCGCTACCAGGGCCAGAAGGTCCAGAGCGGCGGCACCTACGTCAACATGGAAGGCCCGGCTTTCTCCACGAAGGCCGAGTCGCTCTACTACCGGCGCTTCGGGTTCGACGTGATCGGGATGACCAGCCTCGCCGAAGCCAAGCTGTGCCGCGAGGCGGAGATCTGCTACGCCGCGGCCTGCATGGTGACCGACTACGACTGCTGGCACGAGTCCGAGGAAACCGTCTCGCTGGACATGATCCTCGGCAACCTCAAGGCGAACGCCGGGCTGGCCGGCGAGATCCTGCGGCGGGTCGTCGCCCGCCTGCCCGAAGCCCGGCCGTGCGGCTGCGGGCGCGCCCTGGAGAACGCCATCCTGACCCGCCCCGACGTCATCCCGCCCGCGCAGCGCGAGCGCCTGGCGCCGATCGTGGGCAAGTACCTGAAATAACGGCTGGCGAGGACGCCGGCCCTCCCAAACACAACGCCCCCCGCCGGAGCGGAGGGCGCTGAAAACGAACGGGTTACAAACCGGTCACTCTGTCGTGGTGGCGGTGTCGGTGCCCGTATCGGTGGTGCCGCCGCCCGTATCCGTCGACCCGCCCGGCGCGCCGCTGGGCGTGACTTCCGTGATCACACCGGCCGTGCCGGCGGAAAGGGCATCCACGCCCGACGATACGCCGGCCTCTTCCACCCATGTCCCCTGCATGCGGTACTGGGTGTTGGCCTCGGTAATGTAGTACTTGGTGTACTCCACCGTCTCGTCGATCTGCTCGTAGTCCTGGCTGCGATCGCGGCTGCGGGTGCGGCCGCTGGAGCGGTTGTCCGTGATGGATTGGCTGACCAGGTTGCTGCTGCCGGACGGGGTCACCGTGTAGGTCTGCTCGGACCGGTACACCTCGTTGCCGAACTCGTCGAAGGCCACGATCGTGAGCTTGGTCGTGATGTTCGTGCCGTCGGATGTGATCGTGGTCTGGTTCGTCGACCACGTGAAATTCTCCGTGGTGGAGACGCTGTTCGACTGGCTGTCGGTCTGCGTGTCGTTCCGGGTGACCGTGGTCGTTTCGGTTTCCGTCTGCCCCTGGACGTCGTCCACGGCGACGCCGTGGATGATGCCTGCGAAGTTGACGTTGCGGTTGGCGACGTTGTCATGGCCGGAGAAGTTGACCTGGGCCTGCGCCAACTGGGCGCCGGCGGGATAGACGCCGCTCGACGACGGCGGGGCGATGACGCCCGGCGAGCCGATGGAGCCCTCGTACGTGGAGCCGTTGTTGTCCACCACCTTGACCGAATTGCCCGCGTGCTGGAGCACGAGCCGGCTGATCGTGCTGCCCGACGTGCCGGCCACGGCCCGGCCACCGGAGAGGTTGCCGTAGTACACGCCCGAGAAGTTGATGGAGATCCCGGCGCCCTTGGAGGTATTGAACGAATCCGTGCTGGTCGTCCATTCGCAGCCAAGGAGAACGACGAGGCCCGCGGCGAGGACGGCTACCGAACTCCACATCCACATTTTTTTCATCTTATTCTCCTTGCCCGCGTCACTATGCGACAGTTTGCCTTTTGTTGCTTCTTACGCCATTCGTTCCGAATTGTCATGCACAATTTTGCCGGGGCCCCGCTCCCCCACGGGTAGGGCGCGTTGGCCCAACGCGCCGAAGCCCCAGCGGCTTCCGCCTTCGCGCCTCGCGCTTCGGCGGACACGTGAGCCAAGCCGCCCTGCCCACAGAAGGCCCGCCCCCTACTCCCTCCACACCCGGTAGAACCGGAGCGCCGGCGCGGCCGGCGTCGGATCCACGTAGGTCATCGGGTCGCTCACCGCCACGACGCCGGAGGCTAGCACGGTCCACGGCGGGTTGTTGACCATCTGGTCGGCGTACTCGATCGTGTACGACGCGCCGACGGTGGCCGCCCACTGGATCGTCCGGCCCGGCAGGGCCGCGACGCCCGCCAGGTCGAACGGCGTCAGGTCCACGCCGTTCGTCAGGCTGGCCCACTGCGACCAGGTGGCGCCGTCCACCGTGAATGGGCCGACGGTGTTGGTCCCGCTGTACAGGAAGTACTGCCCCTGCGGCAGGAAGCCGAACTGGAACCCGCCGCTGCCGTCGGCCTCGGTCGAGCCCAACTCCGTCGCGACGTCGTTGACGCCGTAGAGCATCACATCGAGCCCGGCGCCGTTGGTGACGGTGCCGAGGATCGACCCGCCCTGCGCGATGGCGACGTCGTCGATGTACCAGCCGCCCGCGACGCCGCTGGAATCCGACTGCAGCGTGAACCGCAGATACAGGTTCTGCTCGTTGGCGGCGATATCCAGCGGGGCGATGACCCGCCGCCACTGGCCGGTCGTGTTGAACGCGCTGTTGCGCTCCGGCACGACGACGATCGGGGGCTTGTTCGTGGCCGAGGTCCGCGTGGCGATATCCGCCGGCGTGCCCGGCCGGATGATCTCGACCTTGACCCGGTCGTTGACGTCCGCCAGGTCCAGCCACTCGTGGAAGACCAGGTGGAAGCTGTTCACGTTGTTCGTATCCGTCGAGGTCAGCGGCGGAAGGGTCAGGCTGAAGATCGGCGAATAGAGTTCCATCACCGCGTCGTTCACGTAAGCCCCGGCCAGCGTGGTGCCGTAGACCCAGCGCCCGCTGTACCCGTAGGGCGGCGCCGCTTTCGCGCCGGCGAGGTCCTGGCGAGGCACGCCGAGTTCCCACTTGTTGCGCGCGTCATACGGGTCGCCCACGCCGTGCTGGCTGTACCACTGGCTGGTGATTTCCGGCCGACGGGTCTCGACGCCGGACGGCAGCTTGGTCGTGAATTCCACCACGGAATCCGGATGTTTCCACGACTCCCATGGGAAGCCGCGCAGGCTGGCATAGACGCCCTCGTCGTGGCGCAGGGACTCCATGTCGGCGATGCCCGCGCGCGGAATCATGGTGTCCAGCGGGACCGGGCCGAGCCGCAGCAGGGAGTACGGGATGGTTTCCAGCGCGTGGAACGGCTGGACCAGCTTGTTCACCCGCGGGTCGCGCCCGGCGTCCGGGCCGCCCAGGGCGAACTCGGTCCCGTCATCCACGAGGTCCATGTCCGTGTCGCGGCCGGTCGGGATCGTGCCCGTGCGTCCACCGAACAGGAAGGCCGATATCTTCGCCCCCTTGCTGGGCGCGTCGTCGCTGGCATTTTCATCGTCGTCCGCGCCGCTGTGATAGGTGGCCACGCCGGTCGGGTCGGGCATCTTGCGCGCGTTCTGCGCGTAGGCCATCGAGGCAAACGCGCGGGGCGAGGGCGCCTGGGACAGCTCGCCGACGGGATTGCAGAGCGTCCAGCGCTCGCCGTCGTAGACCCACGTGTCGTTGAAGTAGGCCTTCCCGTCCGTGCCGCCGAACAGCACGATCTTCCGCTTGTTGGAGCCGGCCTTGTAGGTGTCGCCCAGCCCGCGGTCATAGTCCCAGTCGCCCCAGTAGATCATGCTGGCGCCGGCGCGCGGCTGCGGCCGGTCGGACGAGGTGAAGCTCGTGACCTGCTCCCAGCTGGAATCCTGGGCGACCTCGTTCGTCGTCACCTGGCCGAGCTCGTTCGTCGTGTAGGTGTTTTCCGAGGTGGAGAAGTAGTACACCCACAGGTCGTTGAGCGGACGGTGCTCGGCGTCGAACCCGCCGAACATGACCACGCGCTGGTTCTTGGCGTCGTAGACCATCGAGTGGCCCCACCGCGCGGGCGGGCTGACGGCCGTGGGCTGCTGCGTATAGAGGATGGTCGTGGAGGAGAACTTCACCTCCCACGTGTCGTTCAGCACGTTGTTCCCCTCGATGCCGCCGAAGACCAGCCCGCGCTTGAGGTCGTAGTTGAAGGCGAAGCCCGGCGACTTCCGGCCCAGCAGCCCGCTCCCGAACCCGTTCCAGTACGGATCGATCTTGTAGGAAGGCCGGTAGTGCACGGTCAGCTTGGTCTTGCCCTTGCTGAACTCGCCGTAACTGGCGTTGCCCGCCAGCACGAAGCCGAAGGACTCGGAGGCCCAGTTGCCCGCGGCGATGAGCTCCTGGACCTGCTGGGTGACGTCCACCCGGTTCGTCGTGCCCGGGGGATCGGCGGCGAGCATGGTGAAGGAGGCGGGCGTGGTGTTGAACCATTCCGGCTTGGTGACGCGGCTCTCGGGCCAGTTCTCGCCGACATCGCCATTATAGTCGGTCGGCGAATTGCCGTCGGCCGTCAGGATTTCGCCGATAACCGTCAGCGGCAGGTCGACGGCCGGCGGCGTGCCGACCACGAACTCCAGCTCGGCGTACACGATCTCGTCGCAATTCGGATTCAGCGCCGTGTCGGAGAAATGCACCGCGCTGAAGCCGTCGTAGATGATGGACTTGTCGGCGTCCGGCGTGCCGCTCAAGTTTTCGGTCTTGGCGCCCACCGGCAGCACGCGCTCGAACTCGCGGGCCTCGCGCTCCCAGGTCAACACCACGTTGAACTCGTCGATCTGGGACGGCGTCTGGACCTGGGCGACCGACACGTCCGGCGCCATCGTGTCCACCACGGGATCCATGCTGTCGGACGACTTATAGAAGCCTACCGCGCCGTAGTAGTTGTGGACGTCGTCCCAGCCGCCGAAGACGAAGGTCCAGTCGAAGCTGCGGTGCTCATCCCACGGCCGGTTCTTGGGCAGGCCGAACTCCTCGCCGTCGCAGTCGTACGGCACGTCCAGGCAGTCGCAGTCCTTGGCCTTGGTGTTCCGGTCTTCGAACCACGGGAAGGCCTGGACCTCGGAGACGCCGTCCATGATCCCGGCGCCTTCCGAATTCAAGGGGGCGCTGCTGCGCACCCACATGTTGGACCGGACGAGGAACTCCCACACGTCGCGGTGCCGGGAGATGCCGTCGCGTCCGCCGATGACCACGAGCTTGCGGTTGTCGAGCAGGATCGTGCCGGTGTCGTCCTTCGGCTGCTTCGTCTCGTAGACGGGGATGTACGACATGCCGGCGCCCCACCGCGCAGGCGGGATCGGGGTGTTCGTCGCAACGACCACCGGTTGCCAGTACGGCAGCGGAGAGCCGCCGGGCCACATGAGCTGCCAGAGGTCGTTCAGGGCTTCGTCGTAGTGGTTGGTGACCTGCGGCACCAACTCCCACTCGATGGCGAGGGTGTCGAACAGGTCGGCCTCTCCCTTGCCGGCCCACGTGCCGTCCACGGCGTTCATGCCGAGCACGCCCGGCGCCGTCACCGGCTCGCCCATCGCGTAGTTCACAAACAGCCACGCCTCGCCGGTCACCCACTCGATGTCGCCGGCCGACTTCACGATCACGCCGCCGAGGGCGATGTTGGTCTCGACGCCCGTCACCAGCGAGAAGATCAGCGCGTTCTCCTCGCCGAGCAGGTCATCCGGCACGGCCAGGTGCCCGATGATGTTCGTGTAGACCGGGTGCGGGATCTGCGCGGCCAGGAAGGCGTCGGCCCAGGTTCCGGCAAACGGGAGCAGGGCAAACTCGTTGGCGCGCAGCGTAGTTTCCACCTCGCCCCACTTGCTGGTGATCGAGGAGCCGTCGAGCAGGTAGTCGCCCTCGGTGTCCTGGAGCAGCGGGTTCGAGCGCAGCGCGCGGTCCTCCTCGCCGTCGCCCAGGCCGTCGTTGTCCGTGTCCGGGTTCCACGGGTCGGTGCTGACGCCGTGCACCTGCAGGGCGGACGCCGCCGCATTGAGATGGAACCGTATATTGTACTCGCGCAGGTTCCACAGGCCGTCGCCGTCCGGATCGCCAATGGTGCTCAAGTCCTCGTACCGGGTCACGCTCTCTTCCTCCACGCGCGTGCCGACCGGGTCCATCGGGTGCAGCCCGTACCAGACTTCCCAGCCGTCCGGCATGCCGTCGTCGTCGGTGTCGGCGTCGAACGGGTCGGACCAGTAGTCCCACAGGGCGCCGTCCGGCATGTTGCCGATCAGGCCGTCGCGGACCAGGTACTCCTCCAGGTTCGTCAGGCCGTCGCCATCATAGTCGTCGTCGCCGTCCGTCGGGTCGAGCGGGTTCAGCCGCTGACTCGGGTCACGGAGGTTGCCGAACGCGTCCAGCACCTCGAACCCGTCGGGCATGCCGTCGCCGTCCGTGTCCCAGGCGGTCGGGTCGGTGCCGAGCTGCGTCTCGAGGCCGTCCAGCAGCCCGTCGCGGTCGGTGTCAGCGCTGGTCGGATCGGTCCCGTACACGAAGACTTCCTTCCCGTCGTTCAGGCCGTCCGCGTCGGTGTCCGCCATCTGCGGGTTGCTGCCGACGAGGTACTCGACGTAGTTGGGCAGGTCGTCCTCATCGGGATCGAGCCAGCCGTCGGACGCATCGTTCGGATCGAGGCCGTAGAAGTACTCCCAGCCGTCCGGCAGGCCGTCGGCATCGGTGTCGCTGCGGCCCGGGTTGGTCCAGTCGTTCGTGTTGGCCAGGGCGTCCGGCCCCAGGAACTCGAGGTAGTTGTTCAGGCCGTCCCAGTCGGGGTCGTCGTCGTTGCCGCCGTACTCGATCGGATCGAGGATGCGGGTGACCTCGCCGACGGCGTTGGTCATCCAGCGGTACTTCCACTTGAAGCCGTCCCACATGCCGTCGTCGCTGGTATCCGGGTCATCCGGCATGGTGTCGGCGAAGATCGGCGCGCCGGAGGGGTGCCCCTCGAGCACGGCGCGGTGGACGCCCGCCGTCGGGATGCCGCCGAAGATCGTCAGGGCGTTGGTCTTCGTCGGGACGAGCGGCGCGGTGTGCGCAATGGTCTGCGGCTCGAACCGGTCGCCGTCGATGCTGACGGCGTTGGTCCCGGCGCCGAAGGCGCTGATGCCGTCGAGGTACCGGCCGACGAACAGGGCCTCCACGGTCTCCGTGTTCTGCACGGCGTTGGTATTGAGGACCGAGAGGGCGAAGGTGAGGTAGCCGTTCGACGAGGCGAAGCCCTTGTAGCCCACCTCCTCGCCGTCCGGCATGGCGTCGGCGTCGGTGTCCCGGTTGAAGATGTTCAGCCGGATGCCGAACAGCCGGAACATGTCGTATTCGAGTCGGTTGATCAGCGTGTCGCCGTCCGGGTCGTCCGCGCCGGTGTACAGGAACAGGTTGGTGTACCCCAGGATCTCGCTGTAATCGCCCACGTTGTCGGCGTCCTCGTCCGCCTGGTAGAGGGCGAACTGGGTGTAGTTCGTGAAGCCGCCTTCCAGGTCGATCCGCCGCTCCTCGGTGCGGCGGAAGCCGTCCATGTAGAGCGAGACGAAGTGCGGGCCGGGCCGCAGGCCGGTGAGCACGGTCGGCGTGACGTTCGACGCGCCCGCGGGCACGTCGCCCAGGCCGACCACGCGGCCGTTGAGGACCACGTGCGCGCCGGTGACAACATTGCCGAACGCGTCGCGCGCGTCCACGGTCAGCGCGCCGGGCGTGTCGGTCAGCTCGTCCGAGGCAAAGGTCACGTTCAGGCGGTTGCCGATCGGCGCGGTAACGAGCTTCGGCGAGAAGCCCTTGGCGCCGCTGGTCGGCCCGAGGTGCACCAGGTGCTGGCCGGCCTGGACGTACAGGCGGGCCGGCGTGTTGCTGCCGGTGGGCTGGCCGTTCAGCCAGACGGGATAGCTGTTCCCGTCGAGCGACGCGACGAACAGATAGCCCTGGGCCGCGTTGGTGCGGAGGTTGACCTGCACCACCTCGCCCTCGCGGGCCTCGACCTCGGGCTGCACCATCTTCCAGAGGCCGGTGCTCATGCCCAGCCGGTGGTCGCCGGGCGAGACGGCGGCAAAGAGTTCGGCCCGCACGGCGTTGGTCAGCCAGTCGGGATAGAGCTTGGGCCGCGGGAACGCGTTGGTGGTCATGTAGTTGACCAGCACCGGGCTCGACGTGGAGCCGTTCCACACCCGCGCGCCGGTGTAGTCCACCAGCACGGGGAACGCAGCGGCCGCGCCGTGCGAGACGCCAAGGAAGCTCTGGTTCTCGCCGCGCTCGAGCTCGAAGTGGGCGTCCTGGACCGCGCCGTTGGTGCGCACGTCGATGTAGCCGGCGGGGCCGACCTGGTCGAGGTTGTACACGCCGGGGTTCAGCCCGCTGCCGAAGCTGTACGGCGCGGTGAACAGGTCGCCGTTCCAGAACTCGGCCCGGTAGCTCGGTTCGTCCGCCTTGAGGTAGTAGCGGCCCAGCGGGAGGCCCGCGATCTCGTAGCTGCCGTCCTCCGCCGTCGCCGCCTCGCCGAAGACCTTCGGCGCCGGGATCGTCGGGTGCCCCTGCACGACGTTCGTCACGCCGCCGCGCCCCAGCGCGCGCACGGTCGCGCCCAGGACCGGCCGGCCGTTGATGTCGCGGACCCAGCCACGGATGGTCGCGCCCTGGTAGACCGTCACGTCGTCCACGTACCAGCCGGGGAAGTCGTTGTTGATGGCGTTCTGGGCCGTGAAGAGGAACCGGACCTGCACGTTGCTCTGGCCGGCGAACGCGCTCATGTTCGCCACGCGCCGGTACCAGTCCCCGCTCTCGCCCGAGCGCGCGCCGCTGATCGTCACCCAGTTCGTGTTGCCGCCGCCGCGCGCCTGGACGGTGATGAAGTCCTTGATCGGCTCGGTCTTGAAGAACTCGCGCCAGGCGACGAACAGGTTGCCCGTGCCGAGGGCGTCGAACCGCGGGCTGTCCAGGGCGCAGATCATCGGCTGGCCGCGGCTGTAGGTGGCCGCGGGGTTGGCCGCGGACGGGTCGTACGCCACGCGGTAGGCGTTCGAGGGCGTGTGGTCATCCATCGTCAGGATGCCGCTGCCGGCGACGGGCTCGGCGCTCGACAGGTGCCAGAGGTCCAGCGGCAGGTAGGCGTTGGGCGCGCTGTGGGCCCAGTTGGTCCGGGACGACGTCTCGAACGACTCGGCGAGGTAGATGTTCAGGTTCGTCACGGCCGCCGCGGGATTGTCGTAACCGAGCTGGAAGACGTCGCCGTCGCTCACGCCGTTGGTGTTGGAGTCCGCGTTGCGCGGGTCGGTCGCCAGCGAGAGTTCGGCGCCGTCGTCCAATCCGTCGCCGTCGCTGTCCGCCTTCGTCGGGTCGGTCTGGTGGACGTTCACCTCGACCCCATCGTCGAGCCCGTCGCCGTCGCTGTCCGCGTGGCGGGGATGCGTGCCGAGGACATACTCCTCGAGGTTGGTCAGCCCGTCGCCGTCGGCGTCCAGGGCCGCGTCCGCCGGGTTGTTCGGGTCGAAGTTATGGAGGACCTCCCAGTGGTCCGGCATGCCGTCGCCGTCGGAGTCCCGGTCGAGGCAGTCCACGCCGGACTGCGTCGGGCCGGCGGAGCGCGTGACGATGTTGCTCTCCATGAACAGGCTCTGGTCCATCGCCCGCACGCCGAAGCAGTAGGTCTTGTAGCTGACCAGCCCGGTGACGCTGAAGCTCGTGCCGTTGGTCACGACGGCGATCAGGTTGCCGAACACCTCGCCCGCGGGACACATCGGCGTTTCCCAGCAGTCCCAGCCGTTCGTGCCACGGTAGACGTGGTAGTAGATGTTCGACGAGAAATTGTCCGCGGCGACGTTCCAGCCGAGGGTGACGTTGTTGTTCGTCCCGCCGACGGCCGTCGCGAGGCCGGCGAAGATCGGCGGGGTGGTGTCCGCGACGAGCTTGTAGCCGAGCACTTCTTCCGTGCCGCTGCCCGTGTTCTCGTAGGCCACGACCGGCACGCCCTTGCTGTCGGTGACGATGCCCGGCGTCCGGGACACGCCGCCGTTCAGGGCCACGCCCGGCAGTTCGCCCGCGCCAGCCACGCCCGCCCAGCCGCCGCCCTCGGCGCGCTTGACGAAGATGGCGTTGTTCTCGTTCGTCCCGCCCGCCCACGTGACGTAGGCCGTGCCCGCCGGGCTCACGGCGATCGACGGCCGGCGCGGGATGCCGCTGGTCGTGGCGCTGATGCCCGGGAAGGTCATCGACCCGTTGATCGCGCTCCAGCTCCCGCCCGAGTAGCGGGAGGCGAACACCTGCTGCGAAACGTACGGCAGCGGGTTGGCCCCGTACGTCTCGACCCAGGTCAGGTAGATCGTCCCGCCGGGCCCGGCGGCCAGCTTCGGATACTGCACGAACGTGTTGCCCTGGTTCGGCAGCGCGGCCCACGACGCCCCGTTCCACCGCCGGATCACGATCCGCTGCAGCGTGGTGTCGGCCCAGGCCACGACGGGCATCCCGGAGCTGTCCACGATCATGTCCAGGTCGTCCACCAGCCGGTAGTTGCCGTCGTACGCGATGCCGTTCGTGTGCGAGCTCGCCAGCCCGACCCAGTTCGTGCCGTCCCACTTCGCAACGAACACGCGCTCGCCCGTCGCCACGCCGTGCGTGCGCTTCCACGCGACGACCGGCCGGCCGTCGGACATGACCGCCACCGCCGGCTTGGTCGCGTCGTACGTGCTCTCCCCGCTCACGCCGTAATTATTGGCCGAGCCGGCCAGCTCGATCCAGCCCCCGCCGTTGTACTGGCGCAGGAAGGTGCGCTTCTTCGTGATGGGCGTCTGGACGCCCTCGGTCCACGCCACGAAGATGTTCGTGCCGGACACCGCCACCGACGGCTCGTCCGAGTCCGCGATGGTCTTGCTGATCCCCGTGCCGTCGCCGGAGCCCGCGATGTCGAACCACTGGCCGTCCATGTGCTTCCACTTGCCGATGTCCGAGAGGTCGCCGACCTCGCCGACCCACCGCTTGACGTACACCTGGCGGTTCGTGTTGTACACGCCCGAGTAGGCGATGACCGGGCTGTCGTCGCTGCCGATCGCCAGGTCCGGCGAGTCGCCCTGGTTTCGGCTCTCCATCCCGATGCCCTTCATGATGGACAGGGCGAAATCCTGCGGGCCCTGCGGCACGGCGTAGCCGTACACCTGGATCGTGTACGTGCCCGGCACGGGGCTGGGCAACACGATGGTTTCCACGTTGTTGTACTCGTCGCCCCAGAGCGGGTCCACGACCGTGAACCGCCGCGAATGGGCGCCGTCCAGCTCGAAGTTGCCGCCGATGTACCCGCCCCCGCCCGGCGCCTGGACGTACAGGTCGAGGTCGTTGACCAGCTGCACCGCGTTCGCCGGGTTGCCCGGCGGATCGGTCCAGGCCAGCGCGATCTTGATGCCGCCCTCGCCCGCGTTGACCTTGACCTGGCGCGTGAAGAATTGCCCCGCCGTCAGCGGCGTCGTCTGGTCCTGGTCCAGCAGCGTGATCTCGTCCGTCGCGTGGATGCGGGGGCCGTTGACGGACCGCACGACGTCCAGGAGGCCCCAGCCCTGGTCCACGAGCTCGACCAGCCCGACGTCGTAGGCGTTCTTGTACACGATCGAGTTGAGCATGCGCGCGCCGCCGACCATCATGGCCTTCATCATGGCCGGGCTGGGCGCCTTGCCGAACGTGTTGGTGAAATACTGGAACATCAGCGCGCCGCCGCCGACGCTGATGGGCGTCGCCATGGACGTGCCGCTGAAGAACGCGAAGTTCGTCCCGGAATCGATGTTGCCGTACCGGTAGTCCCGGTTCGAAATGCCTTCCTCGTCCAGCAGGTCCACGCCCGGGGTCAGGCTGGACTGGATGGACAGGACGTACGAGCCGGGCGCCACGATGTCCGGCTTGATGCGGCGGTCGCGCACCACGAGGTTGGTGGACCCGTTCGTGCTGGTGGTCTCGGTGAAGCCGAACACGGGGCCGCGCGAGCTGAAGTAGGACATCTGCCAGTCGGTGTCGGTTTCCTGGTCGGAGAACAGCAGCGAGCCGTCGCTGCGCACGAGGTTCATCCGGTTGTTGGCAAAGCGTTTCTGCTCCACCGCGCCGACGGTGATCACGTTCTTGGCGTTGCCGGGCTGGCCGACGGTGCCCGGGGTCCCGCCCGTGCCGTCGGTCTCCCCGCCGCCGTCGTTGCCCGCCGCGAAGAAGACGATGTACTCCTGGTTGCCCGCCGTGCCCGGGACCGCGTCGCGGACCAGTTCGTCCCACAGCATGGACATCGCGCCGTACGTGTAGACGGAGTTGCCCCAGCTGTTGTTGGAGAGCCGCGCGCCCCGCGTGTACGCAATCTCGGCCTGCTCCTCGTCGGTGAAGCTGTTGAAGTCCTCGATCATCACCAGGCGCGCGCCCGGCGCCGCGCCCGCGAAGTAGTTCGTGCTGTACGGCCCCTCGCCCGTCCCCGAGCCCGCCGCCTTCAGCACGGTCTCCGACAAGGCGCCGTTGCCCAGGATGCTGCCGGACACGTGCGAGCCGTGGCCGTCCGTGTCGCCCGGCAGGCCGTCCGACGTCACGCTCGGGCGCGAGTCGTAGTACAGGATGCGGGTGTTCAGGTTCGTGCTCGTCGGCTGCGTGGGATCCACCGCGAACCCCGGGTTGCCGAAGTCCACGCCCGTGTCCGTCACGCCGATGATCACGCCCTCGCCCGTCAGGGACGGATGCAGCGCCTTCAGGGACTTGCCCCGGATGCGTTCGCCGCCCAGGTCGTTCATGACCTTCCGCGCCGGCGTCGCCTCGACCCACTGGACGCCGTCGAGCCGGACCAGGTCGCCCAGCTTGTCCGCGCCGCCCTGCACGGTGAGGACGGTCCGCCCGTCCGCGTGCTGCTCCCGCAGGACCGTCAGGCCCGCCGCCTCGACCGCCTTCGCGTCCTCGACGCCGCGGAACAGCACGACGTTGAACTCCCCTTCCCGGAACTTCGGGCTTGCCAGCGCCTGCGTCTCGCCGGTGAGGTAGCCCAGCACCTCGTCGCTCATCTTGAAGTACGGATGGAACGGCTCGACGTAGGTCACGCCGGGCAGGGCCTTTACGGCCGCCAGCGCCGCCGCGTCCGCGTGGACCGCGAAGGCCGAGCGGGGCACGTAGTGGCTGACCAGCGCGCCGGCCTGCTCCAGCGCCGCGCGCTGCGCGTCGGAAGCGGGCCCCTCGAACTGCACGATGAAGTATTCCGTGTCGGCCGGGGCGCGGAACGCCTCCGGCACCTCGAGCTTCCGGCCGTCGGCGACCGCGGCCTCGGTGTCGATCAGCGCGTTGTGCAGCAGGATCGCGGAGGAGCCGCGCTGCATCAGCTCCCGGGGGTCGCGATCGGTGTTGGTCAGCATGCCCCGGGGCATCACGAGGCGCGCGGGCTCCGGCTCGGACGCCATCGACGCGGGGGCCGCCTGCTCCTGCGAGGTCACGGTCGCCGCCGCGAGGCGGTAGCCGTCGCCGTCCTTTTCATAGACCAGGGCACGGCTGGAGGAGAGCGCCTTCAGCGCGTCTTCCAGGCTCACCCCGTTCAGGGTCAGGGACACGGATTCGGTCATCGCCGGGTCCACCTGGATGCGGACGCCGCTCTGCGCCGCGAGTTCGGACAGGATATCCCGCAGCGGCGTGTGCTCGGCCGCGAGCCACACCTTGCCGCCGTCGACCCGGACCTGCAGGACGGAGAAGACCTGTTCCGGGATGTCCCGCGGGCCGGGCGCCTCGAGGGCGGTCACCAGCCCGGCGGCGCAAAACAGCACGATCGGCGCCAGGCGCCATTTCATCCAGCCACCCTGGGGACGACGAATTTCGTGTTTTTTCATAACGGTCATCTCCGGCGCCCCGGGGCCCGAGGTCCCGGGGCGGTCCATTGTTCACGCCGCGTCTACTGTGTTTCCAAAAGCGACAACTGCCCGCTCAAGGCCTGCTCGCGCTGCTTGAGTTCGATCACCCGCGCCACCTGCGCCCGGCGCGCCGCCTCCGCCTCCCGCGAGGCGGGCAGCGCGTCGATCGTTTCGTTCAACTGTTGCCGGGCCTGCTCAAAACGGGGCTCCAGTTCCGCGATCTCGGCCTGGAGACGGGCGCACTCCGGGTCGCCGGCGGCCAGTTCCTTCTGGCGCGCCAGCCACTTCTGCTGGGCCTCTTCGGCCTGCTGCCGGGCGGATTCCCCGTCGGCGCGCAGGCGCTCGCGCTCCGCGCGGAGCCGCTCCACCTGCGCCGCGTCCGGCGGGTCGGCGCGCTCGGCGAGCCGGATCTCGTTATCCACGAGCGCGGCCACCCGGTTGGTCTCGGCCAGCTGTTCGTAGGCGGCATCGCGGGCGTGGGTCAGCTCCCGCATCTCGGGAAAGAGGGCGGTCAGGCGGTTGCGCAGGGCGGCGCGTTTTTCCACGAGGCCTTTTTCAATGGCCTTGACCTGCGCCCGGAATTCGGCCGCCTCCGGCACATCGTATTCCGCGCGGTCCCGTTGCTGCCAGCGCGCGGCGCCGGCCAGCGGGTCCGCGCTTTGGAGTTCCGCGAGTTCCCTCCGCACGGAATCCAGTTCGGCGCGCAGGGCGGCGGGATCGCCGGCGGCGCGGGCAGGACGGCCGGCCGCGAGTCCGGCCAGGATCGCAAGAAAACACACCTTGAGAGTCTTGTTGCTCACAAAGCCCATCTTGTCCGCAACGGGAAGCCGTGGCTGCCCGTTATATTTCCCCGCTTCTTAACGAGTGACTCTATCGAAGACGACCCAGCCTGACAAACAATTAAAGTAGGAAAGTGACGCGGCCGGACAACGCGAAAGTGAGAAAGGGAAAGGACGTTACGCAAACCGCGCGACGCCCGGTTCACCCGGCCGGCGGGCACGCCGGACAGCCGGGCACGGACCACCCGAGCGGGAAAGCGCGGCACTGGGCCGGGCGGTCCGGATAGACGCGGCAGGCGTTGTTTTCGAGGAAGACGCAGGCTCCGTCGGGCTGCTCGGCCAGGCTCAACTGCCGGCGGTTGGAGGCCAGGACGGCGTATCGCCCGATGAAATCCCGCTCGGAAATGCCGAGATGGGCGGCCAGGCGCGGGATGTCGTCCCCGGCCAGCAGGACATGGCCCGGCCAGCGGCAGCAGGCGCCGCAGCGGAGGCAGTCGAACGAGGGGGAAGGTTCAGGATTCATCACGAATAAAAAGGGCTCGCGGCCCCTCGGCCGCGCCCCCCCCTACTGCGCCATGGAGCGCTGGCCCCCGAGCCCGAACTTGATGGGCTCGGTCACGTCGAGCAGTTCGCAGGAGACCTGGATGTTCTGCAGCCAGGCCAGGGCGCGGGCCTTCTTGAAGACGATGAAGCTGTCGTCGCGCACGAGGAAGGTGATCATCTCCTCGTCCTTCTTGATCCCGTTCAATATCTTCCCGAACCAGTCCTGCGCGGTTTCACGGGCGACCGATTCGAGCTTGTACCCGCTGACGCCGGGGAGCGAGGTGAGCGCGAACTGGCTCATGAGCGCGAAGGCCAGGTCCACCTCGTGCGATTCGGTCTTCACGGTGGCGGTCTCGAGCAGTTGCGCGAAGGCGGCCTGGTCGCCCTTCGCCTTCTCCGCCAGGGCGCCCATCTCGTCGTATACCATGCGCGTGATGTCCTCGATCGGCACCAGGAAGAGTTCGTTGTTGCGGCACTCGATGAAGATCGGCCTCTTGTCCGTGGGCTGCTCCATGGGCGTGGGCACGAGGACCTTGATCTGGGAGGCGTCGATGCCCGTGAGCAGGATCATCAGGATCAGCACGCCCAGCATGCAGGTCATCAAGTCCAGGAACGAGTCCAGGTTGACCGACATGCCTCGTTCTCTCTTACCCATGGTCTGTTACTCCTGGGGGCCGGGAGCCGGCAACACCGCCGGCGCGGCCGGGGCCGGCTCTTCCGCCGGCGCCACGGGGGCTTCCGGCGCGACCGCCGGTTCGACGGGCTCCGCGCCCGGCTCTCCCTCGGCCGCCGGGGTCTCCTCCGGCACCTCTTCCGGGGCCGGCAGGGCCTCGGCCACCTCGACCGTCCGCCCTTCCTCGTAGAGCTCAAAGCCCAGGTCGATCTGGCGATCGTGGATGGCCGTGCGCAGCCGGCGCAGGACGCGGGCCGACCGCGGCCGCGCTAGGAGGACGATGTAGCGCTCATCCTTCTTGGAGGCCACGGCGTTCAGCAGCCGCTCGAAGGCGTTGCCGGAGCGCTCCAGGTCCACGACCGGCACGATCTTCTGCTCGGGATAGATCACGATCTGGTCCCCGAAGACGTCCACGTACACCGGGTCCTTGTACTTGTTGCCGAACTTCGGGACCAGCATGAGGCCCTGGTCTTCATCCGAGGCCATTTTTTCCGCGTAGAGCGCGCCCTTGATCACGGCGCTGATCGTGACGTTCTCGGGGTTGCTGATGATCGTCAGCACGTTGATGATCAGCAGCAGCATCAGCACGCCGATGAGCATGAGAATCACGCACATGAACGACGAGAAGTCGGTGGCGGCGCCTCGGGTCTTCTTGCCCATGTTCGAATTCGTCCTTTTTCTGTCGGGCGGCCCCTACGGCGTGGCCGCCTCCGTCGCGCCGGCCTCCGCGGGATTCTCCGCCGGGGGCGCGGATTCCTCCGGCGCCGGCGTCCCTTCCTCCGCGGGCGGCTCGCCGGAGGTCGGCGCTTCCTCGCCGACTTCCGTAGCGCGCCATTCCATCTGCTTGCGCTCGATCAGCCGCGCCAGGTCCTCGCTGACGCCCTGGAACGCGCCGGACTGCATCTCGCCGAGCCCGACGTACGAGCCCACCGGCCACTGGCCGATGTTCAGCCAGCCGACGCCGATCTTTTCCTTCGGGTCGAATCCCGCCACGACCAGGTTCTTGACCTCCGACCCGTCGTTCACGATCTCGCGGAAGGAGGTCTTGTATACCCGCCGGGAGCCCCGGACATCGTTCACGACCAGCGTCCCCGTCTCCTCGTCCACCCCGCTCAAGAGCGAGAGGTAGTAATCGTCGTAGAGGCCCACGCCCAGGAAGACGAGGTTGATCTCCATCCCCTCTTCCCGCTTCTGCATGCTGCAGGTGACCAGCGGCACGCTGATGGCCCCGGCCTTCCCGATGCGGGTCCAGCCTTCGCCCTGAACGCGCTGGTCCATCGCCATGCCGGTGAACAATTCCTTCGTCTGCTCGATCTTGCCGCTCTTGTGCGTGGCCGCGAAGTAGCTCATGCTCGGCGTGGCGTACTCGCCGCTCATGATCATGCGGCCCGGGAACAGGAGCACGAAATTGACCTCGGTCACCGGGTCCCGGTCCTCGGCATTGACGCTGGCCGCCTCCATCACCTTCACCTTGCCCGCCACCAGCGGCAGCTTGCTGGAGAAATCCCGCAGGGACACCGATACCGCCATGCCGCCGCCGCCCTCGCCCTCGTCCGTCCCGGACCCGGAGCCCTTGGTGGTCTGCTGGTCCAGGCCGACGCCCGCCTGGCTGAAGAAGCTGCGGAGGAATCCGGGCGAGGACCGCGGCGTGAAGCCCGTCGCGATCTCGTAGCCCTCGAGCGACCGCTGGATCAGGTACTCGCCGGCCGGCGCCGGGGTCTTCGCGGCGCATTCCGCCAGCACCCCCGCCTGGGGATCGGTCACCAGCAGGTTGCCGGTCTCCGGGACGAGGGTCACGGCCCCGACGGCATCGAGCCCCTCGACCAGTTGCTTGATCGAGCCGCTGGTCGGATCGAGGGCCAGCAGCCTCGCGTCCTTGCCCTTGGTGCTGGCGCGCTGGGCGAGCACGATGGCCCCGTTGCCGAGCAGCGCCACGCCCTCGATCTCCGACTGCGGGGTGAGGTTGTCCGCCATGCCGATGGGCAGGTGCCGGACGGCATCCCACCAGACGATGCCGCCCTCGGGCCGCTCGCCGATGACCACCACGTCCTGTTTTTTCGACAGGTACACCCCGCTGAAATTCATGAACGGCCCGTAGTCCGCCACCCACCAGTCGCCGGCGACGTCCCGGACCAGGACGACGCCGAAGGTCAGCCCGCCCCGCGCCCCGCTGTCGTTGCCGGCCACGAAAATGCGCCCGTCGTCCGCGACCTTGATGTCCTCCCACACGTAAGGCTTGTCCAGCCAGGGGATTCCGACGATCTGCGCGGTCTTGTACTGGCCCGCCTCGTTGGGGATGAACTCCAGCACCCGGCCCCACGGCGCCTGCTCGCACACGAACAGGTGCGCGTTCGTGGAAAACGTGATCGCGCCCGGGCTCTGGAGCTGGCCGCGCTCGACGGCCTCCCGGGGGCGGCTCTTATTGATCACCCACTTCGGGTAATTCGTCTCCACCGTCCATCCGCTTTCGATGACGGGGGCGGGATTGCCGCCGCGCAGGGCGACGATGCGGTTGGCGCCCCGCTCGGCCACGTAGATCTCGCGGTTGGCGGGATGGAGAGCGATGCCCTCCGGGTTCTTCAGCCCGCGGGCCTTGACCTGGAAGGTGAACTCGTTCTTGCCGGAGTCGACGACCTGCGCCGACGCGGCCAGCGGCAGCAGCCCGGCCAGCGCCAGCTCCGCGGCCATCCGCCGCCACACGCGCCTCGGTGCTGTGATGTTTCTGGCCATCGCCGATACTCCGCCGAATGGCGCGAGTCAGGGGCATCAACCGCTGGTTTCCTCGCGGAGGGTGATCACGCGCGGACGGCTCAAGCGGCTGACCAGCGCATCGGTCGTGGTCAGGTGCTTGCGCAGGTCCTCCAGCGCGGTGCGGAACTCCGCGGACGCCGCGATGCCGGACAGGCTCTTTTCCATCGCCTGCTGGATCTTGAAGAGGTCCTGGATGCCCGACGCCAGCTGGCGCACCTCGCTCATCCGGGTCACGAGCTCCCGCGCCGCCTGGATGGACTGTTCCGAGCTCTCGCGGGTGGCGCTCGTGAGCGCGTCCGCGCTGCGCGTGTATTCGTTGGCCGCCTTGACCACGGCGTCGTTCACGCCGGCAAAGACGCCCTTCATGCGGCCGGCCTCCTCCTCCGCCAGCTTCCGGCGGCTTTCGAGGACGGCGTCTTCCTGGGCCCGCAGGTCCGCGGTGACCTTGCGCAGCGCGGTCTCCATCGCGTCGCCGACGGTGCCGAAGCTGTTGGAGAGGTGATCGCTCAAGCCGCGCAGGGTGGACACGTAGTTCTGGCTCAAGCTGTCGAACTTCTGCTCCACGCTGGCCGCGGCCTTCTCGATGGACCGGGTGAACACCTCGTCGTAGCGGTCGGGGTCCGGAATGTAGCGGCGGAAGGCGGCCTCGATGGAGTCTTCCAGGTTCTCGATCACGATCGGCTTGCTCTCGGGCGAGGGCAGCCGCGAGATGAGCACTTCGTCTAGGTAGATGTCGATCTCGACGAACAGCGTCTCCTCGCGGCGCTGCAGCGAGGAGAGCGGGAACATGAGGAAGGTCACCAGCATCAGCGCGAGGAACGTGGTGTCGAACGCGACGCCGAGGCCGATGGTCACGTTGCCGATGGCGCCCTTGATGGCGGACAGTTCGGCGCTGCTCCGGAGGAAGTCCGCGAACCCGGACACGGCCGAGCCGAGGCCCTGCACCGTTCCGATGAACCCCAGGATCGGGATGGCCCAGATCAGCACGCGGGAGAGGGCGTAGGACGAGTCCGAGGACGAGGTGTCGCGGTCGGACTCCGAGCTGGCCCACCCGGAGATACGGCCGACGTCCTTGGTCGCCAGCCAGAGCGCGAGAATGCGGTCCATGCGGCTCAACGCGATGCTCTCGGTGAAGAGGGGGTTGGCGACGATGCGCTTGCGGAGTTCCTGGACGTGGACGTCGTCGTTGAGGTCGATGCTGGAATCCACCGGGCTCTCGATGAAGGTGCGCGACTGCTTCTTCAGGATGCGCGACTTCAGGAAGATCTGGGCGGCCACCATCCACGCCATGAACAGCTCGATGTACTGAATGGGGCCGCGCTGATTGATCAGCGCATAGATGTAAGCGAGCGCCTGGTTAGCGTGACCCTTGAGCGGAAAGACGGAGAAAGCGACAATGAGCGTGCCCACCACTCCCACGAGCAACTGGATCATCACGTTGGCGTCGGTGCTGGGCCGCGCGCCCTTGATGATCTGGAGTTCCGGTTCGGACAGCTCGGTTACACCGTCTGCTGCTTCTTCCGCCATGGCGCACCTCGAGTGGAGCGATATTCACGGCGATCCCGCGGCCACGCGGAATCGCTCTATTAAGATTGTGTATCATCCCCCAAGGGGCTATTCAAGTCAATGGACTAAATGGCGCGACGAGGGAAAACAACCGCGAAAAGAAGAGGCCGCCGGCGGCGCGTCGACGCGGCCTTCTACGAGGCCTTTGCCGAGGAGGCCGAGGGGCTCCGCGGGCGGCTGCCCCGGGGCGTGCGGGCGGTCTTCACCGACCGGACCATTCAGGAGAGCGGCGACGCCGTCCCGCCGGCCGCGCTCATCAGCATCCGCACCCAGTCGGTGATCCCGCCGGCCTGGGCCCCGCGGCTCGCCGGCGTGCTCGCGCGCAGCACCGGCTACGACCATCTCCAGCGTTACCGCCGGGAGGTCCGCCGCCCCCTGCCCTGCGGGTGCCTGCCCCGCTACTGCGTCCGAGCCGTCGCCGAGCAGGCGGCCCTGTTGTGGATGGCCCTCCTCCGCCGCCTCCCCCGGCAACTCCGGCAATTCGCCTCCTTTCACCGCGACGGACTCACCGGCGGCGAGGGCCGGGGCCGCACCCTCACCGTGGTCGGCGTCGGAAACATCGGGCATGAAATCTGCCGGGTGGGACGCGCTCTCGGCATGCGCGTGCTCGGCGTGGACATCGTGCGCCGGCACCGGGGCGTCCGGTATGTCGCGCCCGCGCGCGGCCTCGCGGAGGCGGACGTGATCGTTTGCGCCATGAACCTGACGGCCCGGAATGCCGGCTACTTTGATCGCCGGGCCTGGCGGCGCGTGAAACCCGGCGCCCTCTTCGTGAATATCGCGCGGGGCGAACTGGCGCCGACGGCGGACCTGGCCCGGGCGCTGGAGGAAGGCCGGTTGGGGGGCGCGGGGCTGGACGTCTTCGAGGAGGAGAGCGAGGTCGCCGTCGCGTTCCGCTCCGGCCGGTCCGGCCCGGCGGCGCGGGCCCTCCGGCGCCTGGCGCGCCGGCCGGACGTGCTGCTGACGCCGCACAACGCGTTCAACACCTCCGAGTCGGTCCGGCGCAAGACCGAGCAGGCCGCCGCCGAGATCGTCCGGTTCCTGCGCACGGGCGCCTTTCGCTGGCCGGTTCCATGAGGAATGCGCAGGAATCCGGCAGGGAGCGCTCCCCCCGCCGCAGCGCAATGGTATTTGACACCCGGGTGCCGGAAGTCCAAAGTATCGCGTTTTGAACGGATCGGCCTGCAGACTGTCTGATGAACTCCTAGAGGAAAGGATGGGCAGCATGAAACGGCACAGCGAAAAAACATGGCATTGGGCGCGGTGGATCCTGGCGGCGACGGCCTTGGTGGCGTTCCCGCTCACGGGCTGCGGGCAGAAGGAAGAGCCGGCGGCCCAGGCCGACGCGGATTTGTCCCAGCCGGGCGACCTGTTCAGTCAGCCCATCCGCTCCGTCGCCCCGGAGCGCGCGGACGAAGAGGCCATTGCCACGGTGAACGGCGAGAGCATCACCTGGGGCGAAGTCCGTCGCGAGGTGGATCGCGCGCTGAAGGTCGCCGAGCAGCGTCAGGTTCCCCCGGAGCAGATCGCCCAGATGCGCGGCCAGGTCACGCGGCAGGCCGCCGAGGCGCTGGTTGTGAAACGCCTGCTGCTCGGTGAAGCGGACCAGCAGAAGGTGGAATTGACCGAGCAGGAAATCGAAGAGGCGCGCGCCGAGTTCACGGGCCGTTTCCCGGCCGGCATGACCCTGGAGGACGCCCTGGCCAAGCAGGGTATTTCCAAGGAGGAGTTCGACACGGAATTCGTCAAGGAACTGCGCATCAACAAGCTTGTCGAGGCGCAGACGGCGAAGATCGTGGAGCCGACGGAAGAGGAAGTGGCGAAGTTCTACGAGGATCACAAGGACCGCATGGACATGCCGGAGACCGTGACGGCGAGCCACATCCTGATCGCCGTGGCGCCCGACGCCACGGAAGACGCCAAGAAGGCGGCGAAGGCGAAGGCCGACGAGGTCCGCGCGAAGCTGGTCGAGGGCGGGGATTTCGCCGCGCTCGCGAAGGAATATTCCGACTGCCCCAGCAAGGCGCGAGGCGGCGCGCTTCCCCGGTTCGGCCGGGGCGACATGGTCAAGCCCTTTGAAGATGCGGCGTTCGCCCAGAAGGTCGATGAAGTAGGCCCCGTCGTGGAGACGCAGTTCGGCTATCACATCATCAAGGTTGGCGAGCACGCGGAGCCGCACGTGATGACGCTCGAAGAGGTCCGGGAGGACTTGGTTCGCGGGATGAAGGCGCAGAAGCGTCAATTGGCGGTCCGCGAATACATCGACGGAATCAAGGGCAAGGCCGAAATCAAGTTCCTGGGCGCGGCCAGTCTGCCCGCCCCGATGGGCATGCCGATGATGGCGCCGCCGCCCGCGGCGACGGAAGCCGCCCCGGCGCCCGACGCGGAGCCCGCCGCTTCCGAAGCGGCTCCGGTGGAGCCCGAGGCGGAACCGGCCGCGGATGCTCCGGCCGCCGAGCCGGCCGAGTAAATCCGGGCACGATCTATAGCGCCGGGATTCCCCGTGGGATCCCGGCGTTTTTTTTCACACCCCCCGCGCCATACTTTGCAAAGTATGGCGCGATGCCCGCGCGCAATAGCGCGATATTCCCAATAAAAGACGCTTTTTATTGCATGGACGGCTCGACACACCCCTTGGCCATACTTTGCAAAGTATGGCGCGCCCCTCCGGGCACGGTGAGCGCACGGGAACCGGTTGGAAACCGGTCGATTGCTTAAAACGGATTGGTCGCCCAGCGCGAGGCGGCGCGCAGCACGATCCGCCGAGACAGGTCCGTGCCCTGGAAGACGGGCTGCGGCAGGTAGCTGTCCGCCAGGGCCGCTTCCTGGGGTACGGGCTTGGCCCGGAGCAACTCCACGTTCATGGCATGCCGCGTCTGCACCGGGGGCGCGTCCGGCGACACGATCTTCCAGGGGATCGGATCCTGGCCGAGGTTGTGCCAGCCCATCTCCACTTCTTTGAGTCCGGCCACCAGCACGGTATGCCCGCCCGCCGCGGGCGATTCCAGGTACGGCTCGAGGATATAGTCCACGCGCAGGCCGCCCGGTTTCTCCACCACCATGCGGCTATTGCCGATGTCCTCGCGATCGAGATCGATCCAGTAGTCGGGCCCGAGGCCCATGCCGAGGAAGTAGACCCGCAGCAGGCTGTTCTCGGACACGCCGGTCTCCGGGGCATAGAATCCCGCGGGGAACGACACCAGCATCTCGGGCATCTCGTCCCACGGGATCTCCTCGCTCAAGGGGCGGCCCTGCTTGTTGGGAAGGAAGCGGCTCCGCTCGATGCGCCCGCTCCGGTGTCGCGCCCAGAAGAGACTCAGGCTCGGCGCCACGGTCTGCCGCGTCAACATGCTCCGGTTGGGATGAAACAGGAGAAAGCTGACCTCCTCCACCGGGTCGTCCTCCCCGCTCTCCTCGTCCGCCAGGCGTGCGCGCACCTTGGCCGCGACCACCGGAACCGTGGACGCAAACTCGGCGATGGTCAGCGGGATGCCCGCGGGCGGCTTGCGGCTGCCCGCCTCGCGGGGATCATGCTCGTTGACGGTGCGGACCAGCCCCAACTGCTCGATGAAGGAGCGGAAGAACTCGGGCCACTCGGGCGGGGGTATCGCGTTCTCCAGTTCGAAGGAGCGCATCATCCGCCCGATCCGGCTGGGAACGGGAAGCGGCGTCTCCTTGCGCGGCTCAAGGCGGCGAACCCGCATGACCTTCCCCTCGTCCGCCAGCGTCACGTACAGGTCGCCCGTCCGTGGATGCGCGCACAGGCCGCCGATCTCGCCCAATCCGCCCACCCATTCCCAGACCACCCCGGACATCCCGTCCACCTCGGCCACGCTCCATGTCCCGTCGGCGCGATGCAGGCTGGCCAGCGTGGTGCCGTCGGGCAGCAGGGCCAGGTGCCTCAACCCCTCCATCTTTTCCAGGCTGCGGATCTCGACTTCGCGGCGGGCGTCATACCAGCTCAAATCGGCGGCGCGGCGCTCCCCGACGACCAGGGTCCGGCCTTCCGGATCGATTGCCGGATTGGAAAAGTCCGAAAAGGGGCCGTGATCCACCAGTTTCCAGTTGCCGTTCACCTCGCGCATCATCACCGTTCCGAACACGGTGACCACTTTCCCGTCCCGATTCTGCGTGGTGACGAACAGGCGGCCGCCGCGGTCGACGGCCACGCTCGTGCAGACCTGGGGAGTTTCCACCCAGGGAGTGAGGATTTCCGTGGCCTGGCGCAAGCCCTCGTACAGGGGCTCGAACCGGAGGAGCCGCGCCGGGCCCTGGCTCTCGACCACGTAAAGCCGCCCCTCGGCATCAAAGGCAAGGGCGGACGGGGCCTCGAGTTCGGACGGCTTGGGAGCGCCCCGCTTCCGGGCCGCCAGGGAAAACGGCCCCTCCAGCACCGGGACGTTCTGCTTGTCGCGGATCAGGCATACGCGCCGGCCGCCCCGCTCCGCCACGTACACCTCGCCGTACCGGGGATCCGTCGCCAGGCCCACCGGCTGATTCAATCCGCCGGCGACGATGTCCACGGCCAGCAGTTCCCGGGAGGTCTCCAGGCGCAGCGCCGGGACAGGCCCCGGGCCCAGCGCCAGCCATGCGGCCGCGCCCAGCACACCCAAGCCCCATCGCCGCCCAGCCCGATTTCCGCGCATAGCGACAGCCTTCCGTCTCCCCTTACCGGCCGAGGGCGAGCCATTCATCGGGTCGCGACTCGGTAAAGGCCACGACCCAGGAGTCGAGGCCCGCCCCTTCCTCCGAGAACTCCAACTTATAATGTACACGCCGACCGCCGGTCTCGTATACCACGAGATAACTGTCAAAAGGCTGGCCGGGATTGAGCACGACCGAGTAATCCGGGGTCTTGCCCAGTCCCATGAAGTTGATGTGCGCCACGCCCAGCGACGACACGCCCACGCCCGCCGGCATCGGCACGGCCAGGGCGGCGGTCCCGATCCGCTCGGTCTTCGGGCGGTCCAGGCTGATCCCCATCGTCTCCGCCCGCAGGAGACTGGTGGCCGTCACCCGGCCGGATTGCGTGCGCGTGGCGAACAGCGCCAGCGCCGGCTGCGGCCCCGTCTCGCTCATGACCATCTGGTTGGGCTTGAACACGACAAACTGGACGCGCTCGATCGGGTCCTCGACGGGTTCCTGGTTTTCCACGGGCGCCGCCCGCGCGTCCGCCGCGATCATCGGCACCCGCTGCGCGAAATCGCGGAAGGAGATCGGCGGCAGGCCCGGCCGGGTGTAGTCCAGCCCGCCGAAGGCGAGGATGCGGGCCAGGTACGGGGGACAGACCTCGGGGACATGGCGCGGATTGAACAGCGGGTGATACACCGCCATGTCCATCCGGTTTTCCTCCGCCTGGAAATCCGGCCGGGCCTTGAGCGAAAGCACGCGGCCCCGGGACTGCTCCGTCAGCACCAGCCGGTTGGAAAAGGCGTCCCACTGCACCGACTCGAGCGAGCCGAATCCCTCCGCCACCGTCGCATGCTGGTCCATCGCGGGATCCACCACGACCAGGGCGCCCGTTTCGAGCGCGACCACGAGCCGGCCGTCCGGCAGGACCGCGATGCCCTCCGGCGACTTGACGGCCGCGGAACTGCACCCGCCGATGGGCCGACGGCCCTGCAGGTCGAGCCAGCCGACCTCGCCCGACACTTCGCACGTGTACACGGCCTGCCGGCCGCCCCGCGTGAACTGCACCGAGGAAAAACTGGCAAACGGCCGCCGGTACGGCACCCACCACTGCCCGACGCTGTCGCGGTAGAGGATCGCGCCCATGAACGGCTTGGCCCCGCCGCCGCCCAGCGCGTACTCGACGTCCGAGCCGGCCATCAGGAGGTCGTTCTCGGGGCCGACGGCCACGCCCTCCCAGGCGAACGTCCGCCAGTCCCCCGGGAACTCGATCACCTCGCCCTCCGGGTAACGCCCGTCCGCCCGGGGCGGAAAACGGATCAGGCGCCCGCCGGGGTAGTCCTCGACCACGTACAGCTCGCCGGTCGAGGAAAACGCGAGGCCTTCGGGATTGCGCAACGGCATGACCGGGTCGGCCGTGCGTCGGCCGTCGCGCAACCGGTAGAGCGGCGTATCCCGGTCCGCCACCCGCATCGGCCGGCCGTCGCGCAAGACCCACACGCGCGCGGCGTCCTCCTCGGAAAAGTAGATCTCGCCCGACTGCGGATGGATCGCCAGCCCGTCGGGCCCCTGCAATCCTTCCGCCAGCGCCTGCTGGTCCCCCACGCCGAACTCGACGGGAGGGCGCTCCGCGTAGGGCCCCGCGCCGGGGCCGGGCGGCAGGATGAGCATGCCCTTCGCGGGCTCCTGCGCCCGCACGGCGGCGGCAACGGCCAGGCTGCAGGCTGCGACGATCCAGGCCCTTGCGCCGGGCCGGTCTCTCCTCGGATTGAACATACCTTTATACTAACCATACCGCTTTCAGGCTTGAGCGTTAAAAAGCCTTGCGTCACATTCGCGCCGGTCACCGGAAGGAAAGCCCATGCCGCCCGAGATCGACAACCGCACGCCGGCCTCGCCCCACGAGCGTTTCATGCGCTTGGCGCTGCGGCAGGCGCGCGCCGCGGCGGACCTCGAGGAAGTGCCCGTCGGCGCCGTGATCGTTCGCGAGGGACAACTGATCGCGCAGGCGCACAACCAGGTGGAACTGCTGAAGGACCCGACCGCGCACGCGGAGATCCTGGCGATCACCCAGGCGGCCGCCGCGCTCCAGGACTGGCGCCTGGCCGGGACGATCCTGTACGTGACGAAGGAACCCTGCCCCATGTGCGCGGGCGCCATCGTCCTGGCGCGCATCCCGCGTGTCGTGTGGGGCGTCGCCGACCCGGCCCGGGGCGGGGCCGTTTCCCTCTTCCCGATTTTCCAGAACCCGCGCCTGAATCACCGCGTCGAGTTCGAGGGCGGCGTGCTCGAGGAGGAATGTCGAGGCCTGCTGCAGGATTTCTTCAGAAAGCACCGGGCGGATCGAGCGGCCGGATCAGCGGGAGCGTCCCGTGGCGGCGCGGGGGCGGATCCAGCGGACGGCCGCCCAGCGCCGACGTGACGTCCTCCAGGCCCGCCTTCCACAGGATCAGCAGGTCGGCCGGCTGTTCCAGCAGGAACTCCGCGAGGCCGTCGGGATTCCACCGGCCGTCCGGGCGCAGGGCCGGCAGGAGGCCGGGGGTGAACTCGCCGCCGAGATCGAGCACGGGAACCGCGTGCGTGAACGCCAGCCAGCCCGGCGCGTCGGTCAGTATCCGCGCCGCGCGCGCCCGTCCCGAAACGAGCGCGTCCGAAACGTACTGCCGGGCTTGCACGGCGTCCGACCGCTCCGCGGCCGCGCGCGCGGCGAAGCGCCCCATGCTCGCGAGGGCCCAGAGCATCAGCAGTCCTCCGACCGCCGTCCACCAGATGTCGAAGCCCGTCGCCTCGGGCAGCCCGGCCTTCCACTTGCGATAGAGGTTCTCGAGGGCGAACGGCAGGCGGAAGATGCCGAACGCGGCGGTCAGCAGGAACAGCGGGCCCAGCGCGCCCATCACCACCGCGGACGAATCCGCGCCCAGGTACGGGCGGAGGATCGCCAGGCCGACGGGCAACAGGAGCAGCAGCAGGGGCACGAGCAGGTAGGGATACTCCTCGCCGCGCCGCACGGCCAGCACCGCGATGAGCCCGGCGCCGAACCAGACCAGCAGCCGGCCCAGGAACGGCTGCAGCAGCGGGACGCCGGACACCGGGCCCCACAACAACGGGAGGGCTTGGAGCGAAAGGACCAGGCTGCGTCCCGCCGTCTCGCCCAGCGGCCGGTCGGCCCACGCGTTCAGGGTCAGCGGCGCGCCGGCCGCCTGCGGCCAGGCGACGCCCAGCCAGTGCAGGTTCCACGCGAACAGCGGCAACAGCAGGATGGCCATCAGCAGCAGGCCGGTGGCGCCCTTGACCAGCGCCGCCTGGCGGCGCCCTTTCCCGGGGCCCTCCGGCGTGATCCGGAGCACCGCCTGCGCCCAGAACACGATCCAGAGCAGAACGAACTCCAGACGGATCCAGGCGAGCAGCCCCACCAGCACCGCGCAGCCCAGCGACAGGACGGGCCGCCGGTCGCGCATCCCCTCGACGTGCAGCAGGCAGGCCGCCGTGGCCAGCAGCGTCGCCAGGGCCCGCGACGTGCCCGAGATCGCATGGGTCAGCAGGCCGGGGGCCGCGATGATCAGCACGGCGGAATAGAGGATGAACGGCGGGAACGGGAACAGCAGCCGGGCCAGGCGCAGGACCAGCAGCAGCGTGCCGATCGCGCACACGGTGCCCAGCAGCAGGGCGGCGGCGCGGACGCTGCCCACCAACCAGCCGGCGGCGGCCAGCGCCAGCCGCCAGAGCGTGTCGCGGATGGCCGGGCATGGCGCGTTCGGCTGCAGGCCGTACGAGCCGTCGAGGACCAGGGTGCGGGCCACGGCCATGTCCGCGTAGGCGCGGTCCTCCACGAAGACCGAGTTGCCCGCCGCCCGGCGCTCGACGAGCAGCGCCGCCAGCACGCCGATCAGCATCACGAGCGGCAGCAGCCACCGCAGCAGGCGGTGCAGCGCCCATCGATGCAACTGGTTGATTCCCGTCATAGCGGATTCCCGCTCCCCCCGGAACCGCGGCGCGCGATCAGGGCCCGGCCTTCGGGATGATCTGGTCGGGCACGACCACCGGGTACTGCACCCCGCGCACCCAGTACTCGCGGCCGCGGATCAGCAGCCGCCGCCCCACGAACGTTTCAAGCTGCGCGTTGTTCCCGTAGACGTAGCACAGCGTGCCCAACTGGTTGCCGCCGGGATTCACCAGGCGGAAGCGCGAGGGCCGGCCCAGCAAATTGCCCGCGTGCTTCAGCACGCCGTCCTGCTGCACCGACCGCCCCTGCCCCTCGAACGGGATCAGCACCAGGCCCGCGGGCGGCGGTTTCACCACCGGCTCGCGCCCCGTCTGCACGCGCACGACCCGCTGGCTCGCCATGGTCCCCGCCGCCGGCGCCGGCGGGGGCGGAGCCGAGGGGCTCACGGGCGGCGGGGGCGGGATGGAACTGGCGGCCACGGTCGGCGCGGAATCCGCGGGCGCATCGGCGCCGGCCGGCGCGGCCGCGGACTCCGCCGCGGGCGGCCGCGACGCGCCCACCGGCTCGACATAGCTGCGGCTGACCCACAGCGAGGCGCCGGGAGGGGGGGCGATCTTGAGCCAGTCCGTGAATTCGCCGCGGACCTTGACCTCGGCCCCGCGCGGAAGGGTGGCGACGACCCGGTAGTTGATCCCGGGCCCGCCGCGCACCTTGAGTTCCGTGGCGACGACCTTGCCGCCCTGCACGAAATCCTTGTGGACCCAGAGATCCACCGAGTCCGGCGGCGCCACCTCGACCCAGGCATCGCCGATCGAACGCGCCTCGAGGATCTCGCCGTCGGCCACCTGCCCTACGACCTCGGCCTTGAGATCGGCCTGGGCGCGGAGGTTGACCCGCTGCCCGACCACGCGGACGCTCTCGGCGCACGCGCATCCCGCCGCCAGCCAGCCCGCCATTCCGAGTGCCACAACGCGTTTCATCTCGATTCTCCGTGAGCCCCCGCCGACCGATCCATCCGTGCGCACTCTAGCGGAGATCGCGGCGCGAATCAATGACCCCGCAAACCGGGCTTGTCAGGGGGGAGGACCGGGATAAGATGTCCGCGTGAACCATCCGGGCGCCAACGAATCGGCGGCGGGACGATGGGCCAGCGGCTGGGAACTGGGCCCGCCGGCCGCCGCGCGGGGGGAGCCTTCGTCGGCGCGCCTGCGCACGATGAACCGGCCCGGCTCCGTCGGCCCGGACGCCCAGCCGCCGGGTTGGAGCTTCCATTTGGAGTGGCCCGAGGAGCGGGGCCCCGTCACGCCCGAGCTCTTTGCCTGCGGCTATCGGTTGCGCTTCGCGCGGGCGCCGGAGTCCGCGTGCGCGGTATTCCTGGCCGAGCCTGGCCTGCTGTGCGGGCATCTCGGCGCCCGCGTCGCGCCGGCGCTGTTCTGCGCGGAGACGGATATCCAGACGGCGGGCCCGATGACCTGGATCGAGAGGGAGCACCAGCACGTGGTGCTGGTGCAGGAAGCGGCGGGCGACGGCCTCCGGTTTTGCCTGGCGGTGGAAACCCGGGCCGGCCACGCGGAGGCGGCGGAGCGGGCGCGGCGCGGCCTCGAGCGGAAATTCGAGGACCAGTTCCAGGCCGAGCTCGCCCAGCGCCCGACGCGGGGAGCGCCGACCGAACCGCGGGCGCTCGATCCGGCGGTCGCGCATCTCGCCATCGAAACGCTCTTCGCGCGGCTCCGCCCGCCGCAGGGCCTGCTGCCGTTCCGCTGGGTGGAGCAGGATCCCTCCGGCCCCGCGCGATTTTCCCTGCGCCACCTGTACCCGCTGGTTTTCGCGTGGACGCCCATCGATCCCGCCGTCGCGCTGGATTTAGTGAAATGCGCGCTGTCCTGTCAGCAACCGGACGGCCGGATCCCGTCGGAAGTCTCGCCGGATTACGCCGGAGAGCAGTCGCCCGCCGCGCTGCCCCTGATCGCCCAGGCGGCGCGGCAGGCCTGGAGCGCGCACCGCGACCCGGGCTTCCCGGACTTCGCCGCGCCCCGCCTGCGCCGTTATCTCCGCTGGGCCTGCCGGCGCTACGACCCGGAACAGACCGGCCTGCCGTGCTGGCCATCCGCCGACGAGGCGCTGATCCCGGAGGCGCACGACGCCGGGCTGGCCTCCCCCGACCTGGCGGCTTTTCTGCTGTGCGAAATCGACGCGTACCTGCAGCTCGCGCGCGCCTGCGTGACCACCGCGGGCGACGAGGCCACGTGGCAGGCGGAGATCCAGCGTCTCAAGGACGCCCTGCACCAGACCCTTTGGGACGAGCGGCGAAGCGTCTTCACCAGCCGATATGTCCGGGGCGCGGTGATCGAGCGGCTGACCCTTTCCTCCCTGCTGCCGCTTCCGGCGCCCGGGCTGCGGGCCGACCAGCGACAGGCCATTCTTCAAGGCTTGCGGGATTCGGCCGGTTTCCGCGGCCCCGCTGGCGCGCCCGCCTGGGAGCGTTGGGAGGGCGACGCCGAACCGCCGCCCACGCACGCCCTGCACCAGATCCTGCTGCTCGAAGCCCTGCGGCGCGGGAACGCGCCGGACGAAGCGCGGGCGTTATCACACACCCTCTGCCGGACCCTGGCCGGTCTCGATTTCGACGGCGGCAGCCTGCCGGACCGGCTCGACGCGCCCCCGCAGAAGCCGGGGATCATCGGGACGGCCGCCGCGGCGCTGGCCGTGATCCTGGACTCGCCCGTGGCGGTCGAGCCCGCGGCCCCGGCCTCCCCGGCGCTGGCCTGGATGGAGCGGCACCGGGCCTCCCTCCTCGCCGGCGTGGTCGGCCTGCTGGTCCTGGGGCTGGCGACCGTCGCGGTGGCCTTCCTGTCCAAGACCGCGCCCCCGCAGGCCACCCTGTCCGCCTGGACCGGGCTGGCCACCCGCTACCACCAGGAAGGGCGCTACGACGAGGCGCAGGAACTCTACGAAAAGATTCTGGCCAGCGGCCGGAACCTGCCGCTGGTGGAACTCCTGCTGGCCAACACGCTGCTCCGGAAAGGCGAACTGGAGGAGGCGGAGGAGCGCTACCGGAAACTGGTGGCGGCGCCCGACCCGCACCCGGTCGCCTGTCTGAACCTGGCCGTGACGCTCTACCTGCGCGGGCAGACCAACGAGGCGTTCCTGACCTTCCGCGAATTCGCGGACAAGTACGGAGAACTGCAGCCCCAGTTGGCGTTCCGGGCGCGGACCGCCATGCAACTGCTCGCGCCGGACGAGGATGCCGCGGCGGTTACCGGCCTGCCGGCCGGCCCGGGGGAATAAAAAGAAAGAAGGGCGTTGCGCGCCAAGGAGGTCGGGGTGAGGAACCCCATAGGTGAACGCACATCCGCCCTTCAAAATCAATATACTTGGACCGTTGTCTATTTCAAGTGTTCAAAGAAAAAATATCCGCCCGTATTTGACGGGTAGGGATTTCATGCCCTATTATCAGGGCTTCGATCAACCTTGCAGGATAATATTATGAAGACTCGGCATTTTTGTATAGGGCTTTTTCTCGCCGTCACCGCTTTTCTCGCCGCGGCATCGGGTTGCTACCGGAGGGATATCCGCACCCTGGAGGTGAAAGTGCCCCAGATGGGCTCGCCCGAATGCGCCCGCATCGTGGAAACCGTGTTCAACAAGATGGACGGCATCGAGCAGGTGGACATCGACCTGGCCAACCGGCGCATCCTGGTGAAGTACGACGGGCTCAAGATGGGCATCGTGAACATCGAGTACCTGCTGACGAACGCGGGTTTCGACGCGAACGACAAGCCCGCCCGGCCGGAAGCCCGCGCCAAGCTGCCGCCCGAATGCCGCTGAAAACATGAAAACACGCCTCGTCTCCGTCCCCCTCGCCCGCCAGCCCGCCGACGGCTGGCTGCTCTTCGCGTTCCAGGACGAGCCCGTGCCCGTCCCCGGCAGCGATCCGGTCTCGCGGCGCCTGGACCGCATGCTGAAGGACTGGCGCGCCCGCCACGATTTCATCGGCAAGCTGAACCAGGTCGCCGTGATTTCGTCCTGGGAGTCGCTGCCCGCGCGCTCGATCGTGCTCGCCGGGCTGGGAAAGAAAAAAGATTTTCACGTCGCCCGCTTCCGGCAGGCGGCGGCCGCCGCCGCGCACACGCTCCGCAAGCACCGCCTCGCGACCCTGGCCGTCTCGCTCCGCGCGCCGGACCTGCCGCTCGCGCCGGAACTCCTGGCCGGACACCTCGCGGCCGCGCTGCACTACGGCCACTACGCGTTCACGCGCTACCTCACGAAGGACGAGGACGGGCCGGATCGCCGGATGCCGGACATCCTGTTTACGGACGCGCCCGTCCGCGCCCCCGCGTTGGCCCGCCGGCTCGCGGATACCGTCGCGGCGTCTGAAATCCTGAAGGAGGTGCGGGACCTGGCCAACCTCCCGGCCAACGAGGCGGCGCCAGCCGCCCTCGCCGGCGCCGCGCGCGCCCTGGCGCGGAAGCACGGGCTCGCGTGCCGCGTCATGGACAAGGCCGCGCTGCAGCGCAAGGGCTGCGGCGCCCTGCTCGCCGTCGGGCGCGGCAGCCGGCACGAGCCGCGGCTGATCATCCTGCGCTACCCGGGCACGGACCGGAAGCTCCGTCCTGTCGCCCTCGTCGGCAAGACCATCACGTTCGACACCGGCGGCATCTCCATCAAGCCCGGCAAGGGCATGGAGTGGATGAAGTACGACAAGTGCGGCGGCATGGCCGTGCTCGCCGCGGTCCTCATGGCCGCGCGGCTCCGCCTGCCGCGCCCCGTGATCGCCCTGCTGCCCGCGGCCGAGAACATGCCCGGCGGCGACGCGACGCGGCCGGGCGACATCATCCGGTCCTACTCGGGCCAGACGATCGAGATCCTCAATACCGACGCCGAGGGGCGCCTGCTGCTGGCCGACGCGCTGTCGCTGGCGGCCGAGTACAAGCCCGCCGCCATCGTGGACCTCGCCACGCTGACCGGCGCGTCCGTCGTCGCGCTGGGCCACGTGCTCTCCGCCGTCATGGGCAACCGCCCGGAGATCGTGGAGCAACTGCGCCAGGCCGGGGAAACTTCGGGCGAACGGCTGTGGCCGCTCCCGCTGCTGCCGGAATACGACGAGGACATCAAGGGCGCCTTCTCCGACCTGAAGAACGTCGGCGAACGCGGCGCGGGCACGATCATCGGCGGCACCTTCCTCCGGCATTTTGTCCCTGAATCCATCCCGTGGGCGCACTTGGACATCGCCAACACCGCGTACGAGGAAAGCACGAAGCCCTACGCCCCGGCCGGGCCGACCCTGTTCGGCGCGCGCCTGCTCGTGGAATGGCTGCGGAATCTGTAAAGGCTCGCTCATCGCAACCGGTAGGGCGCGCTCGCCGAGCGCGCCGCGGCGGCCTGGGCCAGGCCGCCCTACCAGCCAACCAGGGACAAAAGAGAACATGACAACCTTAACCCAACTCGATCTCCCCGGTATCCCCAAACTCCGCAGCGGCAAGGTTCGCGAAGTCTTCGACCTCGGCGACCGGCTGCTGATGGTCGCCACCGACCGCATCTCCGCGTTCGACTGCATCCTGCCCACCGGCATCCCGCAAAAGGGCGAAGTGCTCAACCGGCTCTCCGCCTGGTGGTTCGAACGGACCGCCGCCATCGTTCCGAACCACGTGATCGCCCTCGACCCCTCCGTTTTTCCCGAACGACTGCGCCCGTTCGAGCACCTCCTGCGGGGCCGGGCCATGCTGGTCCGGAAGGCGAAGCCCCTCCCCGTCGAGTGCGTCGTCCGCGGCTACCTGATCGGGTCCGGCTGGAAGGATTACACCCGCACGGGCTCCGTCTGCGGCCTGCCCCTGCGCGCCGGCTGCCGGCTGGCCGACCGGCTCGACGAACCTCTCTTCACGCCCGCGCGCAAGGCGGACACGGGCCACGATGAAAATATTCCTTTCGGCGAAGTCGAAAAGATGATCGGGCCCGAACTCGCCGCCCGGCTGCGCGCGGTATCGCTGGCCCTCTATGAGCACGCGGCCGGGCACGCGCGGACGCGCGGGATCATCATCGCGGACACCAAGTTCGAGTTCGGGCTGGACGGCAACGAACTGATCCTGATCGACGAGCTCTTCACGCCGGACAGCTCCCGGTTCTGGCCGGCGGACTCCTACGCGCCGGGCCGCTCCCCGCCCTCCTTCGACAAGCAATTCGTGCGCGACTACCTCGAGACGCTGGACTGGGACAAGACCCCGCCCGCCCCGCCCCTGTCCGACGACGTGGTCCGGAAGACGCGCGAGAAATACCTCGAGGCCTACCGCCGGATCACGGAGCGGGAGGATATTCGGTAAGCAACGACCCGGCGACCGTGCAACGAATTACTCGAAGGCAAAATTCCACCGCACAAAATGCCGATAGCTGACCGACTGCGTATTGGCACGCAGCGCCCACGCCGACCATCCATACACCGGTGTTTCTGAACATGCTGTGGTCATATTGTCCGCATCGGGGTCGCCAATCCAATACCACAGATTAGACTGGCAGGCGAGGCTGAATACATCTATCAGAGGAACAGCATAGGCGCTCATTTCCCCGACAGGCATGGATCCCTCCGCTGTCTCTATGCTGCTGATTGATACCGTCCCATCTGCATGCAGCACATGGTTTGTATCCTCGAAGTATGGCTGGCCGAGAAAGGCCCATGTATTCGAATCGCCACCGCCTGATTGCCGATATACACACAATCGGTGCGGCCGGAGCAACAGGCTGGCATATGAAGAGGTCGGGCTTCGCGAATACGGGATCAACATGCCGATGCGAGCGCCGGATTCGATGCCAGTAAGTGAATAACCCCACCAGTGATACGTAACGTATCCGTTGGTATATCCCAAGCCGTACGCGCAATAGTCCATAAACTCACCGCCACCGTCACCAATCGTAGCGGACGTGCTGATCATGTAGCTCTCATACTCATCGACGGAATTGGTGTCGACGCAAAGATTATTGCACGCGTGCGCAGGAGGCCCGCCGTCTATCGGAGGATACTCTCCCGGCGCCGACACCTCCCCGATCCGATCATGCCTCCTTCTCTTTCCGATCACGCCTCCTTCACCGGCCGTCCATTGCATGTCCTGAAAGAGCCACTTCGCGCCCTGATATCCGTAGATATTGGTTTCCAAAATATTGAACGGTGTATTTACCAAATAATCCGCAGGGAGATCATATCGAGCCAACTGGCCGGTGACCGTGTAGTAGAAGATATTGCTGGGATAACTGTACGGAATCATCGCCCCATAGCAGGCGCTCATGGCTAACTCATTGATGTACTGACCGATCAGATAACTTGCCCGCTGCTTGATTTCAGACAAATGCACCCTCGGGCAGGTCGCCATGGGTTGAAACCACTCGCCCTCCCCCCAATCCGTGGCCGCCGCCATGCGTTCATCAGAAGCCCGGGCGCACCACGTGCCGTCTTCGATCAATTGCGCCCCATCCGCCGCCATCGGCCGCGAGGAATAGCTCTCCGCGCTGGCCATGACGCAGCAAAGAAGAATGCAGACAACAACAGCCGTCCGAATCACTCCTCTCATGGGCCTCTCGCCATTCATCATTTCCCGCTCTCGCTCGCGTTACTTGGTCATTCGAGGATTGCTCCCGTTCCGCCTCCCTCACACCAGACTTGCCTCGATCTACTCATTTGTCTCGACTCTAGATACAAATTCAAGGTATAAGTATATTTCCGGAAAATTAGTAGGATACGCCACGGTGTGCAGATACTGTATTTGCTCTTCACTCCGAGCTTGATTCGTCGGGATAGATACTGGCGCCGCCATGTCAGCAACTGATTTAATGTGATCCATTACTATCCCAGGTTGCATCACCTCGTGAGGCGCTCTATTTGAGACGGCCAATACGAACTGTTGAGCTGCCATCTGTGCGTTCGTGAAATCCACTCTGGCCCAAAAATAGTACCCATAATTCAGGCATAGACCGAACAGATCGTTTGTACATGCAGACAATCGATCATCAACAATTTGATGTATCTGAGCATAGTTCGTCTGCACCCATGCTTCGTTGACGGCACTCAAGAATGGCTCTTTGTCACAAGTCTGAGCATGAACTGCAGCCGTCCAGAGAATGCTGAGAACAACTTCGATTCCAGATGTCTTCATGGCGCCACCGTCAGCGCCTCCATTATTTGTGTTTGGTGCTAGGCTGGAGTTCAATATACGGAAATAGAGCGGTATCGCGACTGGGCCACTCCTTCCGAGCCCACCATTCGCGCCATCTTGCAATATCATCCTCAGTAGGAGTAGGTCCTTTCCACACCACGGGATTCGGAATAATTTTGGCCAATGATCGCATGGCCACGACATTCAGCGGCTCATAGATCAGCCTGTCGAGCGGCCTCTCCCCTCGGGGCTCCTCCTTCATTGTTTCGGAACGCTCAGCATTGTTCGTCAGAAGCATCAGGAGAAGACCAACAGCGTTTGAATTGGCAACGTACTCTAGTTTCTGTATCGCTTGGTCCTGAACCCACGGAGTGCTTACCGCCTCTAATTCGGCTGCGATCTCGGCAAGCGCCTCTGTGTCCCCAAGCTTTACCAGGGCCATTTGAGCGCAGGCGCCAGCACCGCCAAAGCTCTTGTTTGAATTTACCGACATAATCGCCTTGAGAAACGGTATCACATCCGGATTGCCCCTGTCCCCCAGTTCGAGAAGGGCCTCGCGACTCCCTGCTCGCGCGCTTGCGATCAGCGCCTCAACGCTCTCGTTCGCGTTATTTGTTATTTGAGGGCTGACCCCGATCGCCCCTTTCTGTTTATCGTGATCTGAAGCGTGGATATCTTCACCAGCTAGAGACGGTATTTGTCGCTTGAATGCACTGGACTTTCCCGAGCGGAGCCGCTCGTCTCGGGCACGCGCTTTGCCACTCGTGATGATGTCGATCATGTGCAGAACGTCGGTATTGTTCGCGAACGCAACACGAACCTCGCCAAGGAACTTCTTCACGCGCGGATCGTCTGCGTTGTACGAGAGGAACCAACGATTCTCGTCACGGGGGGGAAAGAGGAAGATGTTGAGCAGTTCTTCTTGCGGGAGTATGCCTTGCATGTGAAGCGCCAAGACTCGATCCAGGCAATTCGCGTACTCCTTGGGAGAGAGATAAAGATACGAGTGCAAAAGAACGAGGCGTGATGCACGATCAAGTGAGCTATCCACGAGGGCGGAAAATGTCTGCTGCCATGTCGAGTCGCTGGCCGCGCAAAGAGCCCGGAAGTCCGGATTGGTTTCAAGAAGCCAAAGGATGGGTGACGGATCGGGAAACGCATTAATAGCCTTTTCGCCCAGACCCTGAACGACCGCAGCGATAAGCGCACGGCTATCTGGTCGGGACTCATCGCCGAAGGACGGCACCAGACCGGCCAACATCACAGCAAGGCAGATTATTCCGATTTTCACTTCTTCACTCCTCAGTTCGAGTACGCCCTTTGACCGGCAGGCTTGGTGGCGCCGGACTGATAGTGTCGCCTGTAACTACTGAACTCCGCCTTCCGGTTCACGTTTCCACCAACAGCACTACTAGCGCTGATCCATTGCCCATCGTAGTCAACGATACCCGCATGCCCGGACGAGCCGCTGATTTCGTATCCACTTGCGCAGACATGGCCGGGTTGTGGCGAAGCATTGTCGAAAAGCAGCGTCCAATTCGGAATCGGATATGGAGCGTTGGGATCATTGATGTCCGGCATCCCCGCCCAGTTGTTGGCCGAGGGAGGCCCCCCAAGATAGACGCCAGCCGTAGGAGGATCAACGTCCGCGCCGGACCCTTCACATACATCGGCAACGAACACGTTGCACTTGTTCTGACCGTCGAAGAGACCGAATGGATCTCGCCAAGCGGGCAAGGAACCGGCGGATGAATAGTACGTGCTACCTATGTACCCTAAAGCTTCTTCCCTGACGGCAAGCTGGATCGCGTTATCAACGACCCCAAACGCGTCGGGCTCGCCTTCCTTGAGTGTGCTGTGCGGATCGTCTGCAGTCCGTTCGTATATCTTCTCGCAAGCGACACCACCAACAGTCAGCACCGTCTCAACGCGAAAGATGCCGCTTTCGGTCGCCGTGTGAACGTACTGGGTTCCGTCCGCGTTGGCACCGAAGCTCTGCCACGATTCCCACGAGCCATCGGCATCCAGTTTTTGGTAGTACCACTTGGGCTCGTCAGCAGGCGGCACAAAGTCTGACGGCAAGATGTGGGCAACAAAGGTCACGTCGTCTCCGTTCTCGACAACGAGACCATCGGCAGGCGCACCGACGATCTCAACGGACTCCACCATAAGAACGGAACAAATCAGTTTATCCACACAGACAGCCCCTTTTGGCCCAGGGCCGTCCGGGTCTACTTCGAAAACAAGCGGCTGATTGAGGACCGGTACGACCGGTTCGATGTAGAAGTCCACGAGTTGCGGCTTTGTGATAAATCCGAGGGAAGCGGCTGGATATGTGCCAGGCGGGATATAGTCTCCACCCGAAAGGATACTCGCGCTATTTCGCGCCTGCGCGGCATTGGTTCGCCACAAGCGGAAGTATCCGCTCGCCGGAACATAGCCGTTGGTCCCGAGCGTTACACCGGACGGGTCGGACGCGTTGTACGAGATGCTCACCATGGCCTGCGCGGGTTCGGTATATCCCGACAGTAACACAGGCCACGGCACAAAGAAATCATTGGTTGAAAGGTCATCAGACGAATTGCCCTGCCCGTCCCGATCATAGCCATCGGCGAAATCGGGGATGCCGTCCCCATCCGAATCGTCATCGTTGACGGCCAAGTAATTCGAGGAAACCAGCTTGTAATAGGCCGCCAAGTCAGCGCGCGCCACGTACTCGGTCGCCATCCCGGATCCCGGATAATTCGTATTGAAGACAGGCCCCACGTCCGTGACAACCGTCTTCGGGCAGAAATCCCCGAGCGTACCGACCAGCACGCTGGCGATCTCGCTGGTCGCTCCGGCCGGCGACACATATATCGAGGAGGCGGAGGACGTGAACGCGATCGTGTTCTGAAGACACCAGATATAGCCGCCCCAGTTGCTATAGGCTTCATGCGTGAGCTTGAGCCATCCGACGTTGTCGTAAATCTTGCCGGGCTGGTTGCTGGGACAGGACGACCAGGCATTCAGCGCGGATGCCCACGCTTCTCCCGGCGAGTCGAAGCCCAGGCCAACAACTTCATATTCCGTCGCTTGCGTGTCGTTGGAGATAATGCAGATGTTGGTCGGCCCTACGATCCCCGAGAGTTCTCTGGCCCCAGCAATGACCCTGTAACGGGTGGGCACGCCGGGGCTATTTGTGCACGGAATGAAGGACCGATCGAAATGATAGTAATTGAACGATTGGGCAACGCAGCGGTCGCCCATAAGGAGGCAAATCCATGCCAGGCCTATTGTCCACGCGGTTTTCATTGGGGCTTCACAAACACGCCCGAAAGCGTCTGCAGCGCGTAGTCCAGATCCTCCAGATCGGCGGCAGAACCCGGCTCATTGGTCAGCACAAGCGGACTCGGGTAAATCATGTTCCAGAACATCGCAATCCGCTGGCGCGCATTCATGAAAGCGGCCGCTCCGTCGTGTGCGTTGCCCGGGTCGCCACCCAGAAGCGATTCCTCATAGTCTGAAAGCCCGTCGCCGTCCGAGTCGGGATCAGTCAACGTTATGTCCACTCCCGTAACCTGCCCGGTGATTCCAACCGGATTGCCCACATATTCGCCCCGGGCCTCGATTCCGCCGAGGCAGCCGTCGCCGTCCATATCTCTAAAGGCCTTCAGCCAGTAGTTCGAGGCGGGGAGGTTCGGGAGTTGGTAGCCGCCCGGGGCGCTGATTGTGGCCGAATATGTCAGCGCCCAACTGTTTGAATCTGTAACGGCCAGGACACGAATTACATTGGTCTGCTGACCATTGTAAGAGATAGTTCCAACGACGTTCGGAGGATCGTTGGGATCATTAGGGTTCGTGCCGTTGGCAATCTCATCGCCGTCCCCGACGCCGTCCCCGTCTGTGTCCCAGACGTCGGGATCGGACCCGTACAGGAATTTCTCGCGGGCGTCCGGGAGCCCGTCTTCGTCAGAATCCACGCCGACATTGCCCACCACGTAGAAGCATTTCTCCAGGTTCTCGAAATCAGGCTCCTCCCAAGAGATCGAATTAGTGCCGGCTGTGGGGAGGTTCGACACGGCCAGACTCCACGGGAAATCCAACAAATTCGTGATGGAATAGATTTCAACCAGGTTCGTGAACCCGTCCGGTATGTGTACCTCGACAATGACGTTGGTCAGTCCATCCGAGGGGCCATAGACGAACAACCAGAGGTGATTGGTCCACTCCTCCTCGAAAAGTAGCGTCATGCGGGAGTCCGAGGATGCTGACTCAGAGGCCAGGTCGCTGTCTGCTTCTTTTGCCGCAAGCTCACTGGAATTCAACGTTACCTGCCAGGCAATCCGTCGTTTCGACAGCTCGCGCCAAAGGTATATTGCGTAGTCCTCCCCCTCCTGAACTTCCGGCCATTTCGGGGAGCTGTATACGATCTCTTCCTGGTAATCGGCTCCCTCCTTTAGAGGCTCGCGAAGAACTAAAATCTCCTCCTTGGCCATATCCTCGTAGATGAGGATCTGCGTCCCGTCTTCGACAAGCTTTGCCAGAGGGCTTGTTTCCGCATAGTAGAAGACCCCGCCGTCGAAGTTCCAATACCAGCCTGGTTCTGTCTGCCAATCCTCGATCTTGTCGCCATCGAACGCTGCTTCGATGTGCCCGTACGGAGTCAAGCCATCCGGAACAACCAAGGGATACTGTTCTTCTCGGAAAAGCAGGTACTGCTTCAGCAAGTCGTCCCAGGACGAAATGACCGGCCGCTCGTCTTCGCAAGTCGGCTTGGCAATTTCGGCGAGCCCCATCACCAGGGCGGCCAGGAGCATGCTGCCGGCCAGCATGACCACGACCCGGATTTCCGTCCGCCCCCAAAGCGCCTGAAGCTTCCGAACCACCGCGCGACCTCCTTCGCGGTATTCCCCAATTTGGGTAATTCCTACTCTCGCGCTTATGCTGCGTCAAGCTTTATCGAATGAGCGTTTATTCGCCAGCGTATCAGGACTTCATTCAGCGCCTGCGGTTGGCTCGAAAACAGGCGCGCTTGACACAGGTAGAGGCATCCCGAAGACTGGGCAAGCCGCATTCGTTTATATCCAAATGCGAGCTGGGTGAACGACGTGTCGACTTGATTGAAGCGCTTCGCCTTGCAAAACTATACAAGAAGCCTCTGTCGTTTTTCACCCGGCGCCTGTCTGTATAGTACCCTCGTTAACGTTCGGGTTCCGGCCTGTGTTCTGCACAAGGCGGCCAAAGAAAAGGAGAGAGGGGCTGAACTTCCAACAGCCGACGCCCAACTTCCAACATCCAATCCCCGGACGTTGAGCGGTGGATGTTGGACGTTCGGCCTTTAAACCGGCCCCGGAAAAGGCTATGAAGCAGCCATGCAGCCCCTGGTGGACCAGTTCCTGGATTACCTCTCGCTCGAGCGCGGGTTGAGCGAGAACACGCGGCTGGCCTACGGGGCGGACCTGCACGCCTTCCTGGAATACCTCCAGCAGAAGCGCGTCAGTTCGGTCAACGACGTGCGGCGGCAGCAGGTCCTGGATTTCCTCATGGACCAGAAGGACCGCGGGCTGCAGGCCAACTCCATCGCGCGGCGGATGGTCGCCGTGAAGGTGTTCTTCCGCTACCTCCAGCAGGAGGGACTGCTGCGGCAGAGCGTGACGGAGAGCATGGAGACGCCGCGGTTGTGGAAAATCCTGCCCGACACCTTGAGCGTGAAGGAGGTCGAGCGCCTGCTCGAGTCCGCGCGCAGCCGCGGCCGGCACCGGCTCCGGGACGGCGCGATCCTGGAGACGCTCTACGGGACGGGCCTGCGCATCTCGGAGTTGGCCCACCTCACGCTCGACGACCTGCACTTCGACGACGGCTACCTGCGCTGCTTCGGCAAGGGCCGCAAGGAGCGCGTCGTCCCGCTGGGCGGCGCGGCGGCGGCCTCGCTGCGCGCGTACCTGGCGGAGGCCCGGCCCGTGCTCACCCGGCGGAATCCCGCCGAGCGGGGCCTGTTCCTCACCGTCCGCGGCCGGCCGTTCAGCCGCAAGACGCTGTGGGTCCTGATCCGGAACGCCGCCCGGCACGCGGGCATCGCGAAGCATGTCACGCCCCACACCCTGCGCCACTCGTTCGCGAGCCACCTGCTGGCCAACGGCGCGCCGCTGCGGGTGATCCAGGAGATGCTCGGCCACTCGGACATCGCCACGACGCAGATCTACACGCATGTTGACAGCTCCCGGCTCAAGCACGTACATTCCCGCTTTCATCCGAGGGCATGAACCTTCTTCGCAATCCATACCGGAAACTGGAAAAGGCGCTGGGCTACCGGTTTCGCCGGAAGAGACACTTGGAAGAGGCGCTGACGCACCGCTCGTGGCGCTACGAGGCCCCCACGTCGAACACGGGGGACAACCAGCGCCTGGAGTTCCTCGGCGACGCGGCCTTGAGCCTCGTGGCCTCCACCCAGCTCTACCACGCGCACCGCGACCACCGGGAGGGCGACCTCACGCGGCTCCGGAGCGTGCTCTGCAACGGCAAGACCCTGGCCGAGATCGGCGAGCGGCTCGGGCTCGGCGCGTTCATGCGGCTGGGCCGCGGCGAGGAGCAATCCGGCGGACGCGCCCGCGCCTCGACGCTGGGCGACGCGCTGGAGGCGGTCCTCGGGGCGGCCTACCTGGACGGCGGACTGAAAGCCGTGGAACGAATCTACAAGCACCTGTTCACCGCCCTGGCCTCCGGCAAGGAAAGCGCGACGGCGCAGGATAATCCCAAGGGCGCGCTGCAGGAATACTGCCAGCGGCGCTGGAAGGTCGGCCCGGCCTACCGCCTGCTCGAGGTCACCGGCCCGGGCCACGCCCGGCGGTTCAACGTCGAGGTCCGCATCGGCGACCGCGTCGCCGCCGAGGCCCACGGCCCGAGCAAGCGCGAGGCGGAGTCCCGCGCCGCGCTCAAGGCGCTGCAGGAACTGAACGAGTCACCGTCGGCCTGACGATGATGCGACCGCTGCAGCGCGCCACCGCGCGGCGCGGCCGCCGCAGGACCGACCGGTCACACCAGATCCTCCCGCGACTGGCGGTCGGGCGCCAGGTAGATCATCGGCAGGCTGACCAGCGTGACGGCGTATTTCACGATCATGTTGAAGACGAAGATCTGCCAGACCGCGCCCCAGGGCAGCGCCCAGCCGAACGCCCCGACGGAAAACAGGAGGCTGTCCACCGGGACGCTGATGCTGTTGCTGGCCAGCACCCGCAGCCACTGGAAGCGCCGCGTCACGCGCGTGACAAACAGGTGGTAGATCTCGGTGTCGAGGAGTTCGCTGACCACCTCGGCCAGGATCGACGCGATCACGATGCGCCAGACCGGCGCGAGGATCGCCCGGAACTGGGCGTCCAGGCCCCAGACCGGGTCGCCCGGCACGCGCGCCACCCAGAGCAGGTAGGCGGCCATCAGCAGGTTGATGACCCCGGCGGCGACGATCAGCAGCCGGGCCAGCCGCCGGCCGATGAGCTTGTGGACCACGTCGCGCAGGGTGAAGGTGACGGGGTAGATGAATGTCCCCATGTCCACGGCCAGCCCGGCCACCACGCCGATCTTGAGGCTGGCGATGTCCGCGAGCATCTGCGCGGCGATGTACGCCGCGACGGACAGGACCACGGCGGCCGACACCGCCGCCCCGCTGTTTTTTCCCTCGTCCATGGTTCCGCGCCGGCAGTAGGCATACCACAAGGCCGGGCCGCGTGAAAAGGCCGGACCCGCCGCGCCCGGCTACGGCCGCACGATGGGCAGCGGGTCCGGGAAGGAGGCCCGCAGGGCGTCCAGTTCCTCCGCGCGCCCGTAGCCGTCGAGCTCGTTGAACCGATCGAGCAGGATCTCCTCGAACAGACCGCGCCGGATCGCCTGGATGTGGAGGTGCGGATGCCAGTTGCCGTTGTCGGGCGGCCCGCCGACCTCGGCCAGCACCGCGCCGGCGGGTGCGTGTTCCCCCGGCCGGCGCCGGACATTCTGGAGGTGCGCGTAAATCAGCAGCGCGTCGCAGCCCGGGATCTCCGGGCGCAGGATGATACGCTTCCCCCAGCCGCCGTCCCGGTCCTGGTCGTCGTCCACGACCACGATACCCGCCGGGAATCCGGCGACGAACTCCGTGCCTCGGGGCACGTTGAAATCCACGCCGAGGTGGATGAATGCGCCGGCCTTCTCCAGGTAGCTGCCCCGCCAGAGGCGGCGGCGATCCTCCAGGTAACCGCCGTAGGACCAGGCCACGCGCTCCCGGCGGTGGACCTCGTCGAGCATCCGCCCGCAGACGGAGGGATCCAGCAGCGGGTTCGGCGCGCCCGGGGCGGCGGCCCGGCGGGCCAGCCACCGCGCGGCCTCGTCGTCGAGGTTGATCCGCGCCACGGGGTGTCCGGCCAGCGAGGGAAAGAGCATGGGCCTCCTACAGGTCGGCGTTGGGATCGAGTTCCCGGATGTAGGCCAGGAGTTCCCGGGCCACGTCGGAATACGCGACGATCTTGCCGTAGTCGAGGGCGACGTTGTTGAGGTACTGCAGGACCAGGGCGTCGCCGATGCGCGAGCACGGGAGAATGCCGGCGAAGAAGAAGCCTAGCTTCTCGAACTCGGCGGCGAGCAACGCGGTCGCAGGGTCCTCCAGGTTCAGGAACAGGTTGACGCAGGCCACCTGCTGCACGCAGAACTGCCGCAGCGCCTTGCGAACGGCGGTCACCGCGTCCGCACCGTACCGCCGGATGAAGATCTCCGCGCAGCCCTCGGCCGCGTTCACGCCCGTCAGGAGATCCGCGTCCCCGGCAGGCGGAAGGGTGGCGGAGTCCGGCTCCGCGTACTCGTGGTCCGCCGCGCCGATGTTCCGGTACAGCTTCTCGATCATGGCCCGGTGCCGGGCCGGCGGATAGAGGCGCCGCTTCTCCGGCGGGCCCATATACTTGAAGCCGAGGATGACGCTGATCCGCTGCGCCCCGGCCTCCGGGATGCCGCGGAACTTCCACGACGAGGGGCTGGTCGCCAGCAGGATGCCGCAATCGTTGACCTGGTAGCGCGCCATCGCCTTCTGGGTGAAGACGTGGTTCGAGACGGCGTAGGCGTAGATGCCGCGCAATCCCCGCGTCTTGGGACAGGTGAACAGGTACTCGATCAGCCGGTTGAAGGCGCCCTGCCCGCGGTACTCCACGTTGACGAACACGAAGGTCAGCTCGGCGATCCGGTCGTCGGGATACTGGTAGACCAGCGCCGCGTGCCCCATGAAGACCCGCTCCTTCGTCACGGCGACGGCGGAGATCATCTCGCCGGACCGGTTCATGGCGACGAGGCGCTCGGGGTAGTAGATGTGCTCGTCGAAGAAGCTGTACCCGTGCGACTTGAAGGCGCAGCGGGAGACCTGGATCGCCTCGCGCGGGTCGAGGCCGCGCACGTCGTAATCGATTTTCTCGACGATGACCGCGGGCTCCGTCGCCGCCGCCTGCCGCTCCTGCTGCTCGGACTCGAGGGCGGTCTTGTCCTTGCGGTACTTGACGAGGCGCGTCTCCTTGCCTTCCGTCCCGAGGTTGTGGAACGTGACCTCGTCCATCAGGTGCTGCATCAGGAAGGTCCCGAGCCCCCGGGCCGAGGTCTCCTCGATGGACGCGCCGGTCCGGTACGCCTCCACCTGGGCCGGGTCAAACGGCATGCCCTTCTCCCGGACGATGATCCGGATGCCCGCGGGCAGCTTCTCGCAAACGATCTCGAAGTCGCGGCTCTCCTCGGCGTCGTAGGCGTGCTTCATCACGTTGGTCACGGCCTCCTCGACGCCGACCTCGATCGGCATGAGTTCCGCCTCGGAAAACCCGAACCGCCGGGCCGCCTCGACCACGAAGGCCTGGGCATTCGGCAGGTAGGAGAGATCGTTCGGCAGCGTCAGCTTGAGCGTGTCCTTCGGGGTCATGGTCCCATCCTCCAGAGGTTCGCTGCATGTATACCATTTCCAGCCGGCCACCGGAAGAAGGACCGGACGCGCCGCCACCTTGAACCGCCCCGGGCCGTTTTGGTAGGGTGAGGACCGTGAAAGCGCGGGGTCACACCGGGCGCGGGCGTTTCCCGCGCGGCGCGATGGCGATCCTGCTGCTGATCGCCGCCGGCCCGCGGGTCTTGTCCGCCGCCCCCCTCACCTTCACGTCCACCAACTCCGGCAACTGGCACGGGACGGGCAGCGACTACATCTGGGAACGCTCCGGCACCGACCACCTGCTCCCGACGGCGGGCGACACGGTCAACGTCTGCGGCTACTACGAGAACGTGTTCGTCACCTGCAACGTCTCCGTCGCCACGCTCAACGTCCGGACCGGCGCCTACGAAGGCGTGCTGGAAATCTATCCGAGCGCCACGCTGACGGTGGACAACTCGGGCACGTGGTCCGGCGGGCGGATCGGCGGGGGCGGCGGGACGTTCGTCAACCGGGGCGCCCTGCTCATGCCCGTGACGGACCGCACGGTGGTCGTCGGCACGATGATCAACAGCAACCTGATCACGCGCTCCGGCCCCGGGGCCTTCGGCACGCATGCGGGCGCGCTGTTCTACAACGCGACGGGCGCCGTGTTCAACCTGCAGAGCGACGCGAAAATGGTCCACTCGACCGGCGGGGGCGGGATACCGCGGTTCGTCAACCTGCCCGGCTCCACGTTCCGCAAGTCGGCGGGAGCGGGGACGGCCCAGACGGAAATCCCGTTCGATCTCTACGGCGCGCTCCTGGATATCCAGTCCGGCACGTTTCATATCGGGTCCAGCGGCAACAGCTCGGGCGCGGTCTACCAGGTCTCCGTCGGCGCCGTCCTGGACGTCACCCCGTTCTACGAGGACCACTTCTGGTCCGGCGCGCACACGGGAACGGGCCTGGGCACAATCGCGCTGCACAGCAATACCATCAGTCTTTCCGGCACCCCGGTCACGTTCAATTTCTCCAGCAACCTCTTCCACTGGTGGGCCGGCACGTTCAGCTGCACGCACTTGGACAACAAAGGGTTCCTGACGCTGGACGGCGACGGCGTGAAATCCATCAAGGGCTACATGGTCAACAGCAACCGCATCGAGCACGCGGGCGCCGGGAACTTCGACGTATACTGGCTCAACGGCGGGTTCCAGAACGCGGCCGGCGCGGTGTACAACTTCCAGGGCGACGGCGGGGTGGCCAACGACGGGACGATCGACAACTACGGCACGTTCCGGAAGTCCGGCGGCGCCGGCACCTCCGTCGTGTCCGGCACGTTCAACAACTACGGCACGATCGATGTCCGCTCGGGCACGCTGAACCTGCGGGCCGTCGGGAACCGCCCCGGAACGAACTACCTGGTCTCGCCCGGAGCGACGCTGGACCTGTCCCCGCAGGGCGACACGACCTACTCCGGCACGCACTCGGCGAGCGGGGGCGGCACGGTTGTCCTCAACGGCAACGGCATGCAGATCGCCGCCGCGAACGCCACGTTCCAGTTCCCGACGAACACGTTCCTGTGGCGGTCCGGCTCGATCATGAACAACATCCTGACCAACCGGGGCGTGATCCACCTGGTCGGCTCCGGCGAGAAAAAAGTCCACCACTTCGTGAACCAGGGCTGGGTTCTGCAGGAGGGCACCGGCTATTTCGGCATCCACCAGAACGGGTACATGATCAACGCCGCGGGCGCCGTGTTCGAAATCAGGACCGACGCCGGCCTCGCCCGCCAGGCCCAGATCCCCACGTTCTACAACGAAGCCTCCGGCACGGTGAGAAAGGTCGCCGGGACCGGGACCTGCGATTTCGCGGCCGTCTTCTTCAACCAGGGGCTCCTCGAAGCGCAGGCCGGAATGCTCTTGTTCTCCGTGACGAATACGAGCTTCCAAAGCTTTATCGGGCAGACCGGAAGCGTGACGCGGCTGGCGGGCGGCCACCTGTCCAGCGGGAGGTGCGACTTCGACGGGGGCCTGCTGACGGGCACCGGGATGCTCCGGGGCTCGGTCTACAACAACAGCGGCATCATCGCGCCCGGCAACCCGGCCGGCACCTTCATGGACCTCCGCTGCTTTGAGCAGGGCCCGGCCGGCCAGCTGCACATGGACCTGGCCGGCGCGGCGCCCGGCACGGGGTATGACCAGCTCTCCATCACCGGCTACGTGTATTTTGGGGGGACGCTTCGCGTGAGCACGACCAACGGGTACGATCCGGCGGGCCATACCTACACGCTGATGACGTACGGTTCCCTGTTCGGCGGCCGGTTCGACGCCACCAACCTGCCGTCGCTGGCTGCCCATCCCGGGCTGCACTGGATGGTCCACTACGGCTCGAACGCGCTCGTGATCGCCCCGGCGGCGTATTACACGCTTTCGTCCGGCGCCTTCACGGGCTCCGAGGCAAGCGGCTGGGCGACGGTCGTGGTGACGCGCAGCAGCGCCGAGGCGGGCGACCTGGCGCTCGCGTACTCCACGTTCGACGGGACCGCGCGGTCGGGCTTGGATTACACGGCCGTCACCGGGACGGTCACGCTGACCGGCGCCCAGCGCACCAACGCGTTCGCCATCCCGCTGGTCAACAACGCGTTCGATGCCCTGTCGGAGCGCTCCTTCGGGGTGCAGGTCGGACCGCAGGGCGCGCAGGCCTACGAGCTGTCCGGGCTCGCGACCGCCATGGTGACGATCGTGGACGACGACGCGCCGGTCGCGGCGGCCTTCCCCTTCACCGAGACCTTCGAATCGGGCGCGTTCAGCAACTACTGGTCGCTGTACCTCGGCGGGCCGGCCGGCAGCCTGGTCCTGACGACCAACGAGGAGCCGCACGGAGCGCGGCACGTCCTGATGGACAACGCGCTCACGAATGCGTTCGCGTTGGAAGAACTCATCCTGACCGTCAACCTGGCGGGCCAATCCGAAGTCTGGCTCTCGTTCTACCACAAGACGATCAACGACGAGTACCACGACATGCCGGACTCCTTCGCCCAGCACACCAACGCCGACGGCGTGGCCGTCAGCGCGGACGGCGTCACGTGGTACACGGCCCAGGGGCTCGGCGGCTGGAACTCCCTGTCCTTGACGCACAAGCAGTTCATCGTCTCCCTGGACGCGCTGCGCGACCGGTTCGGCTTCGGTTACAATGCGGCGTTCAAGGTCAAGTTCCAGCACTACGACAACCGGCCCGCGCCGGACGCCGGGTTCGCCTTCGACGATATCCGGCTGTTCCGCCCGGTCGGCTACGTCCGTTTCGCGACGACCAACTTCCAGCTCCGCGAGTCCGCCGGCATCTTCACCGTGCAGGTGGCCCGGGCCGGCGCGGCGACGGCCGCGGTGAGCTGCGCGTATTACGCCGACAACCGGGACCTCTGGATCGGCCGGGACTTTTCGGGCCCCACCGGCCAGCTCTCCTTCGCCGCGGGCCAGACGGGCGCGTCGTTCACCGTGACCCTGATCGACGACCAGGTGCCCGAGGCGATCGAGCGCGGCCGGTTCCTGCTCACGGACTTCCTCGGTTGCGCGCCCACCAGCCCCTCCGCCGCCCGGCTCGTCGTCGAAGACAACGAGGCGACCAACGTGCTGGACGAGGGCTTCGACGCCTCCGTGACGCCGGCCGGCTGGACGGTGCGCACGAACGGCGGGCCGGGCGCCTGCTGGCGGTTCGATCGCCCCGGGAGCTGGAGCAACTACACCGGCGGCTTGGACAACTACGCCATGGCCAACAGCGATTTCGCCGGCGCCACCGACATGGACACCGAGCTGCGGACCCCGGCCTTCGACTTCTCGGCGTTCGGGAGCGTCCACCTCACGTACCGGTGCTACTTCTACCACTGGAGCGACGAGGTCGGAGACATCGACTACAGCACCAACGGCGCCGCCGGGCCGTGGACGCCCTTCTGGCGCTACCAGAATGAGGACTACGAATGGGTCGCGCAGTCCATCAACGCCTCCGCGCTGGTCGCGGGCCGGTCGAACGTCATGTTCCGCTTCCACTACTACAACGCGATGAACGACTGGTGGTGGCAGCTCGACGAGGTGGATGTCTACGGGGAGACGGATATCGACCACGACGGGCTGCCCGACTGGTGGGAGACAGGCGTCGGGGGCAATCCCACCAACGTGGACCCGTCGGCGGACGGCGATCACGACGCCTTCCTCAACAGCCACGAGTACCGGGCGGGCACGGACCCGGGGGACAGCAACTCCTACATGAGGGTGCAGTCGGGTTCGCGCTCCGGGCCCGGCATCGTCATCCGGTGGCCGAGCGTCGAAGGCCGCTGGTACCGCCTGGAGCGGTCCTCCAACCTGGTATCCGACGCCGGGTTCGGCGCGAACATCGCGACGGACCTGGAGGCCAGCCCGCCGGAAAACACCGCGACCGACACAACGGCGGGCGCCTCCGGGCCGTGGATATACCGGATCGAAGTGCAGTAGGCGGGGAAAAGCTGGTGGCCAGAGTCGGGATCGAACCGACGACATGTGGGTTTTCAGCCTAAACAGGCCGCCATCAATATGTTACACATTTCCCGCCGCAGTATCTGCACGAGCCGAAGAATCAACAGAACATAAAACCTTCATTTTTCTTCGGCATTTCGCTTGTTTGCACCTTCAAGCAAACTCCCGCCCCTCTTTATAAGGAGTGGAGAACCGCTTTCTTTCGGCAACCTTCTTCTTGACTAAATCATGCACGAAAATGCACGGGAATGCAAAGAGCGTTAAAATATTGGCCTCTGACGTCCTCCCCAAAAACTGGACAGGGCGACCTTTAGCCCGTAATCCCCGCAACTGCGGGCGTGGGATAGAGCCCGCCTGGATCAAGTGCGCTTGCGCCGTCAAATCGTAGAGGACTACTGCCCCCGCCCTTTGGGGCCTTCCAGCATTAGCGCGGGCCTTCCCTGCCTTGCGTCATTGGGAATGTAGATATTGATACCGCCCTCCCCGTGGCCATTCCGGCGTGGAAGAACAACAGCCATGCAAACTGCTGTTCGAAGACCTCGTGCCAGAACCGGAAAAGAAAAACCAGGCCCGCCAAACCGGCCAGTTCCAGCGGCGGCAGCAGCACACGCCACCCTGTCCACGGGATGCTCCGGCGGACCCGCGCCACCGACAGGATCAGCGCCCCGGCCACGGCCCAGCCTGTGACCTCATACAGGGCGGGAAAAACCGCATTGAAGAAATTGTGCAGATTCGTCACGTTCTGGAAATTCTGGGAGAATACCGCTTCCGGCGTCGGCCAACAGAACACGACCTGGCCCCAGTCGATTTCTTCCATCGCCAGGAAAAATGCTCCGGCCGCCAGGCCGGCAAATGCAAGGACCGCGGCCGGGTCCCGCGGCGGTTTCCGCCTGCAGCGTACGGCGCAGCAAAGAAACAGGCTGCCCGCCGCTATGGCCAGAATCGGCGTGGTGCCTTCCAACCAGCCATGTTCCCCAAACCAAGGCACCCAGGCCGGCATCCTCAAGGAGGCTATATACAGCACCGCCGGAATCACACCGCACATCAGCGCCAGCCATGCCGAGCGCGGCACCCGGGCCAGGGTTTCCATCCTCCACAGCCGCCGGCGCCAGCCTATCGCCCCCAATATCCCCACCACCAGCGCATTCTCTATCAACTGGACCCGGGTGAACAACGCGATCCGGCCGTCCGCGCACAACACCCGTTCCGCCCAATCCATCAGCAGGAACATCAAGCCGCATGCCGCCAATACGGCGCTGGCGATCAGGATCCAGCCCACTCCCCCGGGACGGCTTTCGGTCATGGGACCGGCACCGCCCGGTTCATGACCTCTTCGAACACTTCCTGAAGGCGCGCGGCGCCCAGGACTTCCCGGCGGACCGCGTCGTCCTGCGTCACCACGGGCAACCCGCAAGCCAGCGCCTCGAGCGGATTGGACGGACAACTCCATTCCAAAGTCCCGCTGCCAGAAAACGCAGTAATCACCGGATTGGATAGTCCCACGGCTGAAATGGCCAATCCGCCCAACATCACGAACACGCCCAACGCCTTTTTCATGCCGTCATATCCTTGCCGCAAGGCCAACCTTCAAAGCCAATCGGTTTATGCTCCCATTGGCCTCGTTTGTTTGGCAAGCCCGGAATTCGGCCCGGCCCGTGCCGCCTTTTCCCACTCCGCCTCCGTTGGTAGGCGATAGCCATTGGCCGTCCAATTCGCGAACGGCGCAAAGACGATACAGGAACAAGGGCCGCCCGCAAAGGCCCACAATCGGCCCACAGGCTCGATGCCCGAGCCGATCCGGCCGGCGCTTAATCGGTTTGTCGGAATGTCGGGTTTGTCGGTGCCCCGGGGAGAAAAAGCCGCATTCGATCACCCCCGCACCTGGCCGCCGCCCCGGGCGACTGTGGGCTTTATTCGCTTCGGGGGCCATGCAGCACTTGACAACACTTGCGGACAATAGAGGACAGGGAAACGCGGGTATTTGCCAGGAAATATGCTGAAAAAAACGAGGTGGCCAGAGTCGGGATCGAACCGACGACACACGGATTTTCAGCCTAACCTGGCCGCTATCAATATGTTGCGCGATTCCTGTCACAAAATCTGCACGAGCCGAAGCATCAGCAGAACAGAAAATCATTATTTTTCTTCGGCATTCGATTGTTTGCACTTTCAAGCAAGCTCCCGCCCCTCTTGATAAGGATTAGAGCATATTAAGTAATAGTGTAGCCGCACGAGGCAAACCAATGGGCGGCATCGTCGGGGGTAATGGATAGCAAGGCGTGAGCAATGGCCGCCTCCAGCCTTCGCAGGTCAACTTCGGAATCCGGGATTACCCCTCCCGTCAAGTGGCGTGGTCCGCCGGGACGATCAGGAAGCGCAGCGTGACGGCGAGGCCGGCCCCGGCATAGCCGGCCACCTCCATGCACCCGCCGTGTTCCTGCACGATCCGCTGCGCGACATCCAGCCTGACGTCGTTACGCAGCAACGCCTCGCTCGTTTCCTCGCGGCTGTGCTGGACCCGCACACACGCCAGGTCATGATCCCTCCGGAGCATCACGCTCACCTCGCCATGCGCCTCCCTGCACGCATCGACCGCATGGGCCAGCAGGCTCTGCATCGCCCTCGCCAGTTGGCTCCGCATGCCCTTCACAGCGAGTTCTTCCTTCTCCAGGGCGGCCCAGAGGCTCACCCGCTTCCATGCGGCCCACTCGGAGAACGTCCCGATCAAGACCTGGATCAGCTCATTGAGGCACACTCGCTCCGCCTTCTCCGGCCGGACAGGCTGCCATTCGCCGTTGTGCGGCATGCTGCATTCCGAGGTGTTCATGGTGACGAGATGGGCTCCCCTTCCGAAGCGGCGGACGTCCCGGGGACGTGCGAGAACCGCGGCGAGATATCCACGGCCAACCGCTCGCGCACCTCCTCCGGGGAAAGCACCGTCCTCCCCGTATCCGCCAACAGCACCGCTTCCAGCCCCCGGCCCAGCATCGTTTTCCGGAAGCCCGCGAAGGCCGGATAGTGCAGGTATTGATAGGCCAGGTCCGGCGAGGTCATCCGCGCCAGCTGTTCCAGGTGCTCCAGGGTTTCGTGCGCCAGCCAGCCGTGCGCCGCCACAGCCGCCGCGTCCGCGCGCAGTTCGGCGGATCCCGGCGCCTCCGCCAGCGCCTTCTTCAAGGTGCGGCGCGCCTCCGCCCAGTCGCCCTGCTGAAGCTGCGCATAGGCCAGCGCGCGCGACGCCGCCGTGTCTTGCGGAACCCTCCCCACGTATCGCTCCAGGATCAGCGCCGCCCGCTCGAAGTCCTCCGCCTCCAGCCACGCCAGCCCCTCATTCAGGTCCGCCTGCGGCGCCGACCCCGCGACCTGCCGGCACTGATCCCACAACGCCAGCGCCTCGCCCAGGCGCCCCTCCCTTCGGTACAGCGCCCCCAGGTCTGCCATGAGGTCCGCCTTGACGCTCCCCAGTCGGAACGCCGTCTCCAGCATCCGCTTCGCCATCTCGTAGTTCCCCGCCCGCAGATAGCCGTTTCCCAGGCTCTGCCAGACATTGTTGTTCCTCGGATTCTTCTTCAGCGCCGCGCAGCAGGCCTTCACGGCCTCCTCGACCCGGCCCTGTTCCAGGCAGAGATCTCCCGACCGCCTCAACTCATCGCCCTGCCTGACGCTCTCAAAGTCGAATTCCAGCGGCCGGGCCGCCGGCAGCTTGGAAAGGTCCACCGGCGGACGGTAAGCCGTCCGGCCCCGATCCATGACCTGCACGATCAACGTGCGCACCGCTTCCCGCTGCTCGTCCACCGCGTCCGCGCCCTCTTCCGCCCGGATCTCCTTCGCCTCCCCCGCCCCGGCCGGCCGCTGCGCGTAGTGCCGCGCGCTCCATACCAGCACGCCTCCGCCACCCGGGATGATGACCAGCATCGCCAGCCAGCACAGGATGGCCGCCAGTTTCATGTTCTGCGTGATCTTGACCAGCGGCACCCTCACCAGCGCGGTCCTGCTCCCGAACACCGGCGCCGCCGGCTTATGCACCGATATGAACGGATAGTCCATGGGTTACCATCCCTGAAGCGCCAACCGACCCGGTGTTTCCGCGCGCTTCGCCGCCCACGATGCCGGCAGCGAACTCAAGGAGAGCCCCGCCGGGGGCGCCGGCGGCGATGATCGCCACGCGCCGCGGGCCGCGTTCTGCACGATCACGATCCGCGGATCTCCCCGGATCCCGTCCAGTTGCCCGTCCGTCATCCACAACGACAGCGCCTTCGGATGCGCTTTGTAGGCCGCGTAGACCGCCGCCACCGCCTCCTCTGTCCGCCCCAGGCTGCTGTAGGCGCAGGCCCGGTTGAAGAGCACCGCCGCCGCCAGCGCCGGCTTGCCCACCTCCCACAGCCGGATCCGCTCCAACAGCTCCAGCGCCTCCCCGCCTTGTCCTTGCTCGAGCAACACCGCCGACAGGTTGCACAGCACCTCCGGGTTCTCCGGATTCGTCTCCAGCATCTTTTTCAGGATCGCCCCGGACCGCTCGTAATCCGCCACCCGGTAGCTGTAATCCCCCACGTCCTTCAGCACCTTGTCCGTCCCCTCCCCGGCCACGGTCAGCTTCTCCAATTCCGCAATCGCCTGCCCGTGACGGCCCGAGAGCGTCAGTTGCCTCGCATCCTCCCTCACCGCCTCCGTGTAGGCCGCCGCCGCATGCCGGTCCACGTCGGGGATCCAGCCCGCCGGCTTCACCGGAATATCCGCCAGCAGGATCCGCCGCGGCGCGCGCTCCGGCGTCGCTCCGACCGACTTCCGTTTCGGTTCTGCCTGCCCCGTCAGCCGGGCCGACTCCTGTCGGAGAAAGCTCTCCACCTCTTCCCCAGTCGTCGCTTCCGAGGGCTCCCGCGCCCCTCGGGCCCCGCCGGCCAGCAGGCACACCACCACGAGGCTGGCGCCCACCCACCTCCTTTTCCTATTGGCTTTCACGAAAGTTCAGCCGGTATACCCGGCGCTCCTCGTTCGTCGCCCCTTCATCCCTCCACTCCTGCGCCCGGTTGGTCGCAGAGAAGGACCCCGCTTCCGCCCACGGGCCCTTCGGATCCGCCGCCGCTTCCACCGCGTAGGCCACGTTGGTGCGCAGCGGCGACCAGGTCGCTTCGCCAAACCGGATCCGCGTCCCCTCCGGCAACCCGTCCACGAACACCTCGTCCATGTAATACCGCTGCGCCGCCGTCCCCGACCGCGTAATGGATATCTCCACCCACTGCACGTTCGTCAGCCCTGCCTGGAACGCCTCTTCCGTCCCGCCCACCCACCCCCCGGCGTCCTTATCCGACAGCGTAACGGCCAGCCGGTACCAGACTCCTGTTTCTGTTACATACGACAGAAAGCTCCGGAAATAACTGGCGGATGCTCCATGCCATCGAATCAAGGCCGAGGAGGGCAGAACATCCTGCGCCATGAATTCGAAACCGATCAACTGAATCCCCGCCGCTCCGTAATCCCCTGTGAACGCCCCGCCCGACGAGGCATTGGTCGCTACGAAGGAACCCGTTTCCGGCACGGGAAATGTCTGCGAGCCGAATTGACCCCGCAACGCATTATTGGTCCCCGCCGTCACCCATGACCCCACATTCGTCCAGCCCATTCGACCGCCTGAAAATGTTTCCGTATGGACCCCGGCCCCCCGGGCGCACAGACTCGCGCCGGCCAGGATCAGCATCGTTTGTCCTATCGTACGCATCCTTTTCATCAAGGCAGGTACAGCAGCCCTACCGCTAGCAGGAACAGACCCGCCATCAATAGGAAGGCCACCAGTTTGTCCGGGCTCAAGCCCCGTGTATATGACCAGCCCCTCACGCCTCTGCTCATATCGCTTCCTTTCGCGTTTCCTCGTCCCCCGTCAACCGGCTGTTCAGGTACTCCTCGTCATGCACCACAAACCGCTGGCGCTCGCAATCCGCCATCCGCCAGCAGTATCCGTCGTGAAACTCCGTCCAGTGATGCGGCCGGATATGTTCCTGCCGCCCGGCCCTCATCTGCAGGAAGCCCGCCACGACTCGCGCCGGGATGCCCGCAGCCCTGCACAAGTCCGTCAGCATTCGGGCGCAGCGTTTTCCATCCCCCTGGCCAAGATCCCCGTCCTCCGGTCCTCCGTTGAAGCTTTCGACACCGATCATGAACGCGTAGAGTTTCCGAACCGTGGACAGGGGTTCCCCGCCGCGTAACGACCGAGCCCAAGACGCCGCAGCGCCATTCGCCGCCCAACCCTCCTCCTCCGCGGCCGGGCATGGCCGTTGCTCCGAAGCCGGCAGCGGGACCTCTCCCGGCGCGTCCCAGGATCTACGCGATCCAGACTCTTGACGCTCTCCATCCATGCACATCGATTTCATCGCGGACATCCTCCGCATCCTGGCCGCACTCGGGTCCCTCCGCCGGGCGCCGAGCCCTGCGCGACCACGGTATGGCCCTGCCGTATCGCCCCCATCATCCGCCGGTGTGCTTCCCACGCTTCCCAGCCCCCCTCCAGATAGAACACGAAACCATTGATCCGCCCCGCCAGAGCCGAGACGGGCTCGTAATCGCCGCCCTGGTCCGAAGCGATCAGGACCGAGCCGACCTGCGGCCGCTCCTGGATCGCCGCGTTGACCGCCGCGGCGAAATCCCCCGGCTTCGCGGGATTAAACGGAATGATCACGCCGCCCTCCCACTGGTTCGTCTTCGCCCCGCCCGTGGCTATGACCAGCCAATCCGTGGAGAAGCCGATGTCGTGCAGCGCGATCGGCGTAATGCGGTTCATCCCCGCCGTTCCCGGCCCTTCCAGCGGCCCGCCGCGTCGCTGCCAGGCATTCAAGCCCCCGTACCAGAGCCATACCTCCGGGAAGCCCATCCCCCGCAACTTCCGGCATTCCTCATCCAGCACACGACTCCCGCACCCCTCGTCCACCAGCACGACCTTCCGTCCTCGCAGAAACCCCTTGGCCTTCACCGCGTACAGCGGGATGTTCAACGAACCCGGGATCCGCGCCCGCTCATACTCCTGCGCGCTGCGCACGTCCACCAGCAGCGCGCGGCCCGGATCCCGGACGAGCGCCCCCGCCTCGTCCGTGCCCAGGTACAGCGACCAGTCCCGGTCCACCCGCGCCCGGGGCGCCGCCGTCACCACGCCCTGGATCGCGTACTCGAGTTGCGGCATGGAGGCCGACGAGGTCTTCACCTGCAGCCGGTAGTCCACCGCCCCCGCCTTGTCCGGAACAAACAGGATCTCGATCTCGCCCGCCGCCCCCGCCTCCACGTTGGTCGGCCACCGCATCACATGCACGCACTCGCAAGAGGGCGTCACCGATTGCACACCCAGGGGATTCGGCTGCTCGTTGCGAAGCACGAACCGGTTCGTCAACCGGTCGTTCAGGTTCGCGGTTCCGAACCGGTACACCTCGGCCGGCTCCATCGCGCGCGCCGCGCACGCCAGGCCCAGCAGCAGGATCCCGCGCGCCTTCATTCGTTCATCACCGCCTTGATGCCCTCGCCCAGATAGCGAAATCGCGCAAAGCTTCCCAGCGGGCTATCCGACTCCCCCAGCACGCGCGTCGTCACATAGTGCTCCGCCCCGGTCATGAACAGCCCCCGCTGCGGATCGGCCAACTGCCAGCGCCCGTCGGCATAAAACTCCGCCCAGTTGTGAAAGGAGGCCGGAGCCAGGACCGTATTGCGGCCCACCACGTATCCCCCCAGCGCACGCGCCGGAATCCCCGCCCGCCGGCACAACGCCGCGAACAGCGTCGCGAACTCCGTGCAGTCGCCCTTCTCCTGCGTCAACGCGTACAGCGCCCCCCGATCCGTTCCGTCATAGCCCGCGTCCCGGACATAGCCCCGGATCCAATCGTATAGCGCTCGAGCGGTTTGCACCGGACTTCCCTCCGGCAGTTTCGGTCCCAGCCGCTCAAACGCTTCGTCTTCATATTCATACAACGGCCCGGCCTTCAGCCAGCGCTCGGGGTCTGCCTCCTGCGGCGCCGGCGAGGGCTTCATCGCCAGCGTCGCTTCCACTGACACCAGTTTCACCGCGTAGGGCGGAACGTTGCTGAAGACAAAGTGAAGAAGGTGATTGCCCAGGGCATCCGTCTGCTCCGCGGACCGCGGCTCCGTCTTCCAATCCACCAGCCGCTGGGTCGACGTCTCCTCCAGCGGCGCGCACACCCACAACTCCGCCGCCGGAACGACCCGGGATCCGACGTTCTGCACCGTGAAGCCGGAGCGGATGAAAAGATGCAACGGCTCCTCCGCCGGCCCGTCCTTCGCCACCGAAGCACAGGAACCGGCCATGACCAGGACCAGCGAGGCAACCCGAGAGCTCATGACGTTACGCGCCTCCTCCGTACAAGCTGACGTCCGGCCAGGACGGCGAGCAGCAGGATCCCCGTGCCCGGTTCGGGAATCACGCCTCCGCCCGGTTCGGGCGGATCCTCGTCCTGGTTATGCTCGAAGTTATCCAGGTAGTAGCTTTGCCCCGCCTCCTGGTTGCGATCCAGGCGCACCTCCACCCACTGCACGTTCGCCAGCGCGTTCGACAACCCCGACAGCCCGCCCGGCCCCACCCAGCCTCCCAGCCCATAGGTCAGCGCCGGCGTCGTAAGCGTGGACCAGCTGCCCACGCCTCCCAACTGGCTCAACAGGTTCGCCTGGTAGGTGTTCGCCCCGTCGCTAAAGCGCATGTACAGCGACGACGGCAACACGTCCGCCGCCAGGAACTGGAACGTCCACCCGTAGAAGTTCCCCAGGTCCGACCAGTAATCCCCCGTAAACGACACGCCCGATGCCCCGGAGTCCGCGTAGAACGATCCCGTCTGCGGGTCTGGAAATTCCTGCGCGGAAAACGAGCCCAGCAGCGACCCCCCCGGATCGCCGAACCCGCCCGCGTACGAGACCGACAAATCGCCGCTGCCCGACGCCCATCCCGCATCTGTCGCATCCCAAGTTTCGGTGTAGATGACGGCGGCTAAAATTGGCGGAGCACTGGCCGCTAAAGCCACCAATATTGTCACCAGGCAGGATTTCATCTTCATTTGCTCACCTTTATTCTCTTTAGACACATTCCCAAGGCCATGGCTATGCGGCATCAGGCCCCTGCTTGAGACCCCGAGCGTAGAACTTCATAAATCGAGCGCTTATTCCCCATGCTACTCATCTTCCACTTGAATAAGATACATACCGATGCGGCCGACATCCTCGTCGAAGTATTCGTTCTCCGGCGGCGTGGCCGGGATGCCGGACGCGATCGAATCGCTCCAGTCATCGTTGAAGCCCACCCCGTTGTCGAGGTACTCCATGTCCGCTTCGATCTCGTCGCTAACCGCCTGCGCCCACGCCTGTTGCAGCGCCTGTCTGGCCGGCGTGTTTCCCGTGCTGTATAATCCCATGGCGCCGCGCGAAGAGCCGCTGCCGGCGTTCGAATGGAACCCCAAGTAGATGCGATCTTCAAAGGCGCCGTCCGTTTCGTCGTCCATCCAGTCCGCCATCCGCGTGGGCGCGCCGACGCTGTCATCGTTGTCGTTCAGACCCGGCCGGTCATACAGTCCGCTGTCCATCCCCTGTTGGGTGGCGCTCTGCGCCCAGTAACGCGCCGACTCCAGCTCCCGTTCGTAGCCAGACACCCCGAAGCCGCGGTCGATGTCGCCCATGCCGTTCCCGAACCGAATGGCGTCGGCTACGACCACCTTGTTCCCGGAGATCTCGCCCGGAGCGTAATTGGATATCTCCACGCACCCGTTGGTGCCCTGTTCGAAGTAATACGCACCCAGCCACACCCACCCCGAGCCCACCCGCCGGTGATTGACGCGCGTCTCGGTGACGCCTCCGCTGTGCCTGATGCGATAGAGCTGCCTCACGCGATCCGTGCCCCGGCGAGTCCAGCAATAGACCGGATAATAGTCGCTGACGGGGATCGAAGGCCTATACCGCGCCACCGCGCTTTCCGCGACTGTATCGACCGCCGCGTACCGATAGGGAAGATCTCCGGGCTGACCGAAGAAGATGGCGCCCGCGCTGTTGCTCCAGGCCCCGGAGAACGCGACCCCCGGATCGTCGTTGTCCAACACCACCTCCTCGGTCTGATAGCCCACGGGACGAAACGGAACGACGGTGGCGCCCGCGTTGAAACAGTACTGAACGAAGCTGTTCAACTGATCAATGTTGCCCATGTCTTCCACGATTCCGTTGGTGAACGCGCGCGGCGACTGCCACGCGGCCGATGAGACTTGGCGTAGAATCCGTGCCCCGCGCTGCAATAGACCACGATGTTGGTCAACGCGCCGCGAAGCGACGTGACGACCGTAGGGAGCGGCGACAGCGCGGCGCGCGGCGCGGTCTCGCGCTCCGCAACCGCCGTCTCGGCAAAGGGCGGCGAGCGGACCGGAATATAGTCATCCACCGCGCCCGACTCCAGGACAACGCGAGTCGCGGCGCAAACCGACGGAAGACCTGCGAGACACCACGCCGTCAGCGAAAGCTTAAGGAAAGTCTTCCTATCCTTGTTCTCATCAATACCCCTGGTGTTCATTGTTGGTGTTCAGTATTTGGTGTTCAGGACGGAATTCTTCGATCCTCTTACCGTCGTGTTTCTTCCGTTCTCCGCGGTTCCATTAGAATTGAATCTCCGTGGCGGATCCCTGGCGCAGGTAGTAATAGGCCGCGCCGGGTTCCAGCATCTCGTTGGTCGTGACGAGCTGGAACGTCGAGAGATCCAGCCAGTTGCCGTCGTAGGGCGCGCCCCAGCCCTGGATGTACATCAGCCGCCGCCAGGCGCCGTTCGCCGTACAGAAGACGAGCTGGTCGGAGTCCTCCTGCGCTCCGTCGCTCACCGGGTTCGCCCCCGCCAGCGTCGCCTTCAGCGGCAGCTCCTTGCCCTCCGAGAGGCCCAGGATGTTCCAGCCCGTCACGATCCGGTTCGTCCGCGTCCCGTCGTTACCCACCGGGCCGGTGAAGGTGAACCGGGCGGGCGCCCCCACTTTGCGCGCCACCCAAAGGCCCCGGCCCTCGGGCAATTCGTACTCGCTGACGGCGCCGTTGACTTCGCGCCAGATGCCCGAGGCGTCCAGGTAAAGCGTCCGCCATGAGCCGTTATCTTGTAGGATATGCAGTTCGTCCGCGCCCGACCCGAGTCCGCCATCGTTCCCCTGTAACGAGTCCGCCAGCGCCGCGCCCAATTCCCCGTCAAACCGCCGGTCCATCCGCAGCGGCGGCGAGATCAGGGTGTACCCCGCCGCAGGCACATCCCGCCGGATCACGCCCCAGAGATTGTTGGTGCGCGGGGTTTCACCGGGAAGCACCACCTGGTAATACCGGCGAGCGTTATCCGTGCCCAAGCCCGTATCCGTTGCCTGGCATTCGCCCCCATCCCCCTCTACCGTCGCGCCCGCCTTCTGCCAGGACATCCCCGCCCCCACCGGGCTGTCGCTGTAATACACCTCATACAGAATGCCCTGGGCCGTATCCCACGCGACCGTCGCATTTCCGCTGGAGGTGGAGGACTCCAGATCCTTGATCTGAAGACCCCAACTCGCCAGGGATTCCGGAATGCCCGCTTCGTTCAACGGCTCGCCGATATGCCCCACGTAGATTTTGACAATCTCCTCGCTGGAGCGCGCGCCGTCCGAGGTGACGAACCGCACGAGATACACCCCGTAAGCACCCTCCTGTGTCTGCCAGGAGAAGCTGCCCGTGCCGTTGCCTTGGTCCTCAAACACGGCCGCGACCGGCAGACCCGTCACGCTCAAGAGGGGGATCGTGCAGTTCAGATCGCTCGCCGTAATCTGGAAGGCGATGAGATTCCCTTCAAAGGCCACCTTCTGACCGATGGGATCCAGGACCGGCGGCTCCGATCTCTCGCTCCGGTATATTGTTCCATCGCTGCCGCTCTCATAACCGCCTTGCCCCGCGCTGCCGGCCGCCGACACGTTTTCGTTCAGATCAAATCTCGTTGCGCACGTGTAATAAACCGCAATCCGCCCGCCCCCGCCGCCGCAGGCCGACGAGGCTACCGGACCGCCCTGGGCCTCGATGGTTCCCTCTCCATCCAGAGAGACCACATCAATCCACACCGATCCGCCCGCCGGCGAGCCGATGTTGGCGCCGGGCGCGGAACCGTTGGCCTTCAAGAGGCCATCCAAATGCAGGCTATTCGCCGTCAGCCGGACGCAACCGCCGCCCCGGTAGTCGCGGCTTCCGCCCCCAAGATCCATCGGCTCCGTGAGGCTTCCATACACGGCCGGCGATTCGTTGGTCCCGTCCTGGCCCCCGCGCCCGCCGTAACTTCCGCCCACCCGTTGCCCGAGGCTCCCGTTCGTGCCGCCGCAGCCACTGACGTCGATCGAGGCGTTCGCCGCCACGTTGAGCGGCCCGTCCACCGTCAAGATCAGCCCGTTGGCGTTGCCCGCCGGATGCGTGATCTTTCCGCCGTTCGTCACCGTCACCGAGGCCCACGTCTGGCTGTAATTCACCGACCACGTCCAACCCGAGACCGCCATCGCGTTCCCCGGCCGCGTCAACTCCGCGTTCTGCACCCACGTCGAATTCGTTCCCATGACCAGGTTCGGCACCGATGCCGCCGCGTCCTGCGTGATCACGGCATTCGTCCCCGAAATGCTCGCCACCGTCAGCGCCCCTGTCACCGTCACCAACGCGTTGTTCACCAACAGCAGCAACCCCGGCGCCTGCAACCCCAACTCCGTATCCGCCCCGCTCACGCCGGCATTGTTCACCCACAACTGCTCCGCGCCCGTCCCTTTGTTCTTTAAATAAATCGTCCCGCCCCCCCCTGCTGGTAAATTATTTTTCCCCAGTCCACCCCACGTCCTAACCGCATTCGTTAAATTAAATTCGTTCGCACTGTCATAGTAGATCGCGATCCGTCCTCCACCCCCACC